>ERZ778504.255-NODE-255-length-57829-cov-11.144113_pt1 | contig 57829 bp, 39 predicted proteins | sample MGYA00510046_ERZ778504 | MGnify/ENA primary metagenome ERZ778504 (study PRJEB29527, sample SAMN07138964) | mouse gut metagenome | material: feces | host: mouse | place: China:Nanjing | collected 2016-01-25 ...
GAGGTCGGAAAACGAAAGCAGGAAGAAAACTTTCGTTTTCCTCCTACTCGATTATATAATATCAAAGCGTTGACATTTGAGACTGTATTACACCAGTTGTCCGATAAAGTACAGTTGAAGCTGACAGCCGGAAAAGCTACACCGAAAGAATGGTATGTCGTACCTCTTCCGATCATTGATGAGGCTGTAACTCGCTTCATTCAAGGAGAACGTATCTGCTATGATCACCATCTGAAACGATTAATACTATCAAAATAGTTACCACATAAAAGTGACCGAAAATCCTCTTGGAGATCAGCAAGAAGAATTTATGGGAGGCTTAATCGGTCAGTTGTAAGGCACGAAGCGGTCGGTGTGGGTGTCGAACCAGAAATCCACTTTCGTTGTGCCGTTCTCGTCTTTTGTTCCGACGAAGTAGCAGCGGACTTGTTTGCCGTTCTTGTCAGTGTAAAAGTATGCTGTTCCGTCTGAGGTTATGGTCATTCCTTTAAATTCTGCGGGAAGTTTTATGCCATTCCCGTCCAGCCCGTCTTCGTTTTCCTCAGTGCCTGTCTCTCCGCCATTATCATCCGGCTCCTGTTCCGGAATGACCGTCCCGATAAACTCAAGCACCATTTCCGCACCGGTAAGTGTCGTGACGGTCCATCTGTCCTGTCCGACTTCAAGGGAGGAGGATTCATGGTCATATGAGAAGGGCAGTGCTCCCTTGTGGCCTTCTATGCAGCATAACCCTTGTCTGTAGAATGAAATTACGCTGTATCCGCATGCATCGGTTTGTGCTACTGTCTCAGAGTTGAAGAAATAATCGGTATGGACTCCGAGCCAGTTGCCGTAAGGATTGTCAAGAGGCCCTTTGTATATATCTGGCTTGCAGGAGTTTATGATGACAAACACTCCGCTGGCTAGTACCAGTGCTTTCAATATGCCTTTCATCTTCGGAAAATATTAATTGCTTTCACACTCACAGTCTGCTATAGGGCTTTCTTGCGGAATTTTATGCAGCACCAGTTGTCCATGCTGTCGTGGCTTACGTATTCAAGTCCGGAACTTGATGCCATGCCCGTTATCATAGGCATATCCTCAACGTAGAAGCCGCTGACAAACAGGAGCCCGTCTTTGCGCAATGACACTGAATATGTAGGAATATCCTGCAGCAGGATATTGCGGTTTATGTTTGCCAGGATTACGTCATATGTATTTCTTTGCAGCAGCGATGCGTCTCCGCAATATGTTTCCACGCTTTTGCCCACACGGTTCATGCGGGCGTTGTCATATGCTGAAATGGCTGCCACTGCGTCAATGTCAATGCCATAAACCTTGGAGGCCTTCATCTTGGCCGCGAGTATGGCAAGCACGGCCGTGCCGCATCCCATGTCGAGCACGACTTTTCCGTGCACCGCCTCCCCGTTCTCCAGCAAGGCCCGGCACATCATGTAGGTCGTCTGGTGATGTCCTGTTCCGAAAGCCATCTTCGGGTCAATCGTGATATTGAATCTTGTACGTTTCAGGCCTTCATGGAACGATGCCTTGATTGTGCACTTCCCGTCAACAACTATAGGGTTGAACTGGCTTTCCCATACGGCGTTCCAATTCACTGCCGGCATAAGTGCCGCTGAGAAATCAACTGAGACCCCGAGTCCCTCAAGCCCGCTGAGGACAACCTTAAGCGCTTGTGCGTCATATAGCTCTTTCTGTATATAGCATTTGAGCTTATCCTCCTCCGTGCAGAATGACTCGAATGGAAGGTCGCTGATTTCCGCTGTCACTATCTCCGCGTTCTCTTCACTGAAAGGTGCAATGCTTATTGCCACCTCAATGTACTCCTGACTGTTCATGTCTGATATCTTATTTTTCTGTTGTGTCCGTATCTCCAATGGCATCTGTCTCTTCTGCCCCTTCTGGCAATTCTGCCCCTTCCGGCAATCCGGTCATTTCTGATTGTCCTGCCTCTTCCGCCTCATCCGCCTTTTCCTGTTCCTCTACCTGCTTGCGCTCATCTTCCGACAGCTCCTCCATCTCCTGCTCGGCCGCATTGACATATCCTATCTTCTGCTTGTGCCGAACTATGTCATCCTGCCTTTCATTGGCACTGACTGCTGCCTCTACTCCTTTTTCGAAGATACCTTTGATTGATGTCACCAGATTGATTTTTGTCTTGTCTATGACAGCAGAGAAGACAGGAACATTGGTATTCTTGTATTTGGCTTTGCCGATTCTGAATTTGAGATGGTCAAAATCCTGGCCGTAAAGGTCAATGCCCAGCCTGAACAGGAACGGTGACTTCAGCACCGACACGTGATACTTGAACGACATGTCAAGGTTCTGTATTCCGCTCATTGCCAATGTGTATCTGTCCATGTCCAGCACAAACGGGAAGACCTCGAGCACATTGTCCTTTATGACTCCTTCGACCGTCATCTGCTGCACATGCCCTTCTTTCTTGTTCTTGAACATCAGTTTCTTGGCAAGTGTGCGGAAAAGCTCGTTGTCGCTGATGGCCAGGTCTTTCCCACCGATTCTCACCACTCCGTTTATGCTTGGGGTAATGACATTCATATTGGTATCAAGGCTTGCGGTCGCAGCCAGTTCGCAATTTAGGAGACCTTTGAAAGATTTGAGCATCGGCATGATTGTATCCACGGCCGGAAGCAGTTCTATTACCTTTTCCGCCGTTATGTCGCTCATGTTGAGGCTGAATCCTGTCTTGAGGTCCTCCTTGGTGCGTGTAGAGTAGAATCCGTCGAACTGTATTCCTCCCATGTTCGTCGTGGCGGAGGTGTTGAGTATCTGGACGCATCTCTCTTTCATAATTATTTCTGCCGTGGCCTCGCTGATGTCAAGTCCTGAATATGTGACATTGGACGCGTCAATGCCGATTCTTGCGTTCAGGTTTGACGGAACGACTATCAAGGGAGTCTCAGTCTCGGAAGTGGCCGTTTCGGCTGTAACCATTTTAAGGAATTCGGAGTTGCTCGTGCCTTCCATCATGTCCTTTCCCGTCTGCGGATTGAAGTTCATTCCGGCATTATACGCTCCAATAAGCTCGCCGGCGTTCATTCTTCCGGAGTTTACGTCAATGTCAAGCTTAAGCCTGCCGTTGCCGAGCAGGGCGCGCTTGAGCCCCGTCAGCTTGCCTTTTGCGGCTAACTCGGAAGATCCGGACATCACTTTGAAACTGTCTATGCGGACCTCGTTGTTGTTGAATCCGCAGTCGAATCCGCGCAGGATGTTTCTTAGCGGGAAGTACGGGGTCATAAGAATGCCTGTGCGGACTTTTATGCTTCCGTCAACATCCCATTCCCTGAAATATTTGGCGAAAGTCTCATCGAGCCTTATGTCTATGTCCTGCTTGCGGAAGTCTTCTTCTTTCATCCATTCCGGAATAGGACGGGAGTGCATTTGTGATCTCAGTATGATGAACAGGGAATCTTTAGGAACCCCGGGATATGCCCGTGAAAGCGAGTCCATGAACGCTTTACGCCTTGCCTTTCGCTCGACGGTGTTCATTGCCGCCTTTGCCCTTATCGACGCGTCCGTGAGAATGGCCCTGTTTATGCCCGTATTGAGCGTTATCCTTTTGTTGCGGCTTTGCAGCATGAGGGTTGGAAGCTCAGGATGGTCTTTTTTCGGGAATATATGGAAACTGTTGTTTGTCCCGTCCATGCTTATCCTGGCTCCTGTGGCATCTGCAACCGACAGGCTTGCGGCTTTCAGCCTGCCTCCGAGATATCCTATGGCGGACGTGTCTGCTCCAGCTTCAGGGGCCGAGTTCTTCGCGCTGAACTCTATGCCGTGGCCTTTTATTGTCAATGCCTTTTTGTAAGCTATGTCCGTGGTGTCAATCTCTCCTGTCAGTGCTATGAGCCTGAATGACTTGGATGAGTCTTTTCTTGACGTCCTTGACTCCGGTCCTATGCCGATGTTCATCCTGCTGATGACGATGTTCACTGTGTCATCGGGGGCCTGGAGGATTATGTCCTTGCCTTCAATGCTGCCTGTGAGGCCGGAGTTTGAGAATTTATAAATGTCAAGTTCGGACAGCCTCGCGCTTCCTTTCAGCTTCGCGTTGAGCGTGCCTTGTGCCCGTACATTCATCGAGTCGGGAATGAATGTTCCGAGTGAGTCGAATATGGCGGACATGTTTCCGTCAATGTAAAGCAGAGGGTCATTCCCGAGTATATCCTTTGCCTGGGCCTTTGCCTGAAGTTCCATGCCATTGGCTGAGGCCTTTATGCCGTCTACGGCGACGTTTATTTTCCCCTCGGTGTCGGTTGCGGCGCTTGCCTGAAGACCGATTGTGAGCGGTTTTGCAAAGCCCCTGTGATGAATGCTTGATTCCGGCACTGACAGCTTGACAGATATGTCCGGGAGCTTTCCGCTTGAGTGGTCGTAATAGCCGTCGATTTCTGCGGCAAAGTTTATTGAGGCATCCGTGCTTATGTGCTCTGCCTGCGGCAAGAAGTTTTTCGCAAAGCCGCAGATTATGTCGTTTATCATGCATTTCTCAATCTGCATGGTGCCTGTGACGCCTGTCTTTCCTTCGTGCATCCTTATGTCCGCCTCCGCATTGAACGGTATGTCGGCTATCTTTGCCGTCATATCCTGTACGCGTATGGCAAAGACGCTGTCTTTTGGGAAACCTACCGATGCTCTTATGTCAACCGGAATGTTCATCCTTCCGAATGAACGCGTGGCAAGGAGTGTCCTGGCATGTGCATTGACGTCAAGGTGCTTCCCATGTTCGTGGACATGGAGCCTTTCGAGTCCGAGAGCCACTGTGTCGCGTCCTGCCCTTCCGGCCACAATCAGACTGTCGATTGATAGCCCGAATCTTCTGCGATGCATTTTGCCGGTATGGAGCCTTCCGCTGAGGGATACCTGCTTGATGTCAATCATTGTGAACAAAGTGTCCGCACAGTCAGTATAGACTATATGGGGATGACTGGTAAGGCTTATGTCTCCGAGCACCATGTCAGGCATGCGCTGGCCTGGTGTGGCTTCTTCATTTTCTGTGTCAGGCTCCGCATCTGTCATGAACAGGTTCCAGTTGGCCTGTCCGTTTACATAGCTGTGGGCGAAGATGCGCGGCTTCACAAGTTCTGCATGGGGTATGCGTATCTTGCCGAAGATCAGAGGGACTATATTGACACTTGCGGAAAATCTGCTGAATGATGCGAGAGTGTCCGCGGCATCAGAACATCCGTGATACAGCAGATGTCCCTGCACTCCGGCCTGTTCGGACGCATCGAACCTGTCTGCGGGATATGTGATTGAAAAATCGTCAAAAGTGAGGGTGAGGCTCGGAAAGTGCCTGAACATGGAAGCGGATGCGCTGCCGAATGAAATGTTCCCGTCCACGTAGTCTTCCGCATATTTGTTTACAATCCTTGTCAATACGGCAGGGGAGAGGATAAGGTGGAGGGCAAGGAGCAATGTTGCCCATAAGCCGCATGCCCAAAGCAGGACCTTTGCAGTCCTGCCCCAAAAGCCGATTTTTCTTGCTGTTGTATTTTTTTCTATTTCGGTTTCTTGTTTTGTCATAGTCTGACTGTTTCTGCATTTTATCACAAATGTAATTAAAAATCCGTACCGCTGCTGCTTTTTCAGGCAAGAAATATTGCAGGCCATACTCTGCAACAATTTTGTATGAAATCCGAAACAGTTTGTTAATTTTGCATGATGGTTTGCGTTATCCATGAAAAGAATGCTCTCCTTGTATGCCTTGAATCAACACGGGACGTATCCTTCATGCTGGACGCTTGCCTATATAATATAAGGAATCAGGATTATGGCTTCACCTTTTGTATATGACAGATATGTTACCGGCAAGAATTTCATAGGCCGGAAAAAAGAGTGCGGAGTGCTCGGCAACCTTCTTGCCGCGGGCGAGCATGTGGTCATGTATGAGCCTCCGAAGGCCGGGAAAATGTCGCTGGTGCAGCAGGCTCTCCTCGATATGAGGACATCCGGGAAGCAGTTCGTGACCTGCAGTGTCGATATGTTCAACATCAGGACTGTCCAGGATTTTCTCCTTAAGCTCGGTTCGGCCGTGCTGAAATCCGTGATGACATCTCCGGATGAATATGAGGCTGCGGTGGCCGGACATCTCGGCGGGACGCATTTTGTTTTTGACCGCGACAGGTTCTACCAGAGCGGAGAGGTGGTGTCGATGAACTGGGATGTCTCGCAGGAGGATGTGGAGGCTATGCTAAGGCTTCCGTACAGGATTGCCGAAGAGAAGGGGACGGCCGTATATGTCTTGCTGAGGGAGTTCCAGAACCTTATGTTCGCGCACGGGTATGAAGACCTCCTAAAGACTATGGAAGAAATGTTCCGTGACAGGACATCCGGGGTGAAGGTGTCTTTCATAATGACCGGTTCCAGGGTCAATGCGATGAAGCATATATTCGCATACAAGAAATATTTTTACCGCCAGGTCATACACCTTCCGCTTCAGCCTATAGAGCAGAGCGAGATAATAGAGCATATCGTCAGGGGATTTCTCTACGGTGCCGGCAAGTCGCTTGACAGGGAACTTGCTGTGGGGGCATGTGAACTTTTCCGCGGGAACATGTGGTACATAAATCATCTGGCTTCCGTATGTGACTCCATGTCAAAGGGATATATCAGCGAGAATACGATGACCGAGGCTCTTAATTCAATGATTTCGATACACGAGCCAAGGTTCATGAATATGGTCAATGACCTTACGGACCACCAGCTCAGCCTTATGAGGGCCGTTCTTGACGGTGTGGTCAAGTTCAGCTCGTCTGATGTTATAATGAAGTACAGGCTCAATTCGTCCGCCAATGTTCTGCGTGTCAAGGATGCCCTGAAGAAAAAGGAGATACTGACTTTCAATGACAAGGACGAGCCTGTAATACTTGACCCTCTCTTCGAATATTGGCTGGGAAGGCATTATTTTGAAAGACAGCAATGATGAAAAAGAAATTGGCAGTGCTCACGGGCGCGGGCGTAAGCGCAGAGAGCGGTATCCGGACTTTCCGTGGAGGAGACGGGCTATGGGAGAACCATCGTGTGGAAGATGTGGCTGACATTGAGGGGTGGCGCCGCAATCCTCAGCTTGTGCTTGACTTTTATAATGAGCGCAGGGCACAGCTGGATATGGTGAGGCCTAATGCCGCCCATGAGGCAATAGCGTCTCTGGAGAATGACTGGAATGTGACGGTGATTACTCAGAATGTTGACAATCTGCACGAAAGGGCAGGGAGCACCCGTGTCATTCATCTGCACGGGGAGCTGACCAAGGTGCGTCCTGAGAATTGCTGCAATGAGGCTGACGGCTTTTCTGAAGAGACGGTTTTTGACATAGGTACTGATGAGGTTCATCTTGGCGACACCGCTCCGAACGGGGCGCAGCTCAGGCCTCATATAGTCTGGTTCGGTGAGGCCGTTCCGAAAATCGGTGCGGCGATTGATGCGGTGGAGGCGGCGGATGTGCTGCTTATCGTAGGCACTTCGCTTCAGGTCTATCCGGCTGCCGGACTGTACCGCTATGCCGGTATGGATGTACCTATATATATCATAGATCCGAACGCAGTCCCGGTCCGTGACGGCAGGATAACCCACATCATGGAAGTCGCGACCTCCGGCATGGAGACTTTCAGACGACTTGTGTCAAGATAGGCATTTGTATGATTATTATAAATCTGCATCATTCTGTCAAAAACCAGGTAAAAGTAAGTGTGCCATAAAAGAATTCAGCTTGCTTTTGTTATTAGGATGGGAACGGATTCGTGAGCCACATTGCCAAATTCGTATCGGGATTATGGCAAATCCATCAGTTCGGAGATGGAAATACCCGGACGACTGCCGTATTTGCGATTCTTTATTTGCGTTCTATGGGCTTTGACGTAACAAATGACCTGCTTGCCAATCTCCGTGGTATTTCTTTTGGAACCGTGAAGATTAATTCGGTGAAGATTCGATGCAGAGGTCTTGCAAATCAAAATAATATGTCTATCTTTGCAGCCGCAAATAAAAGGAGGTGATTTAGACATGATTATAGTTCCGGTAAAAGACGGCGAGAGCATCGAGAAGGCTCTGAAGAAATTCAAGAGGAAATTCGAGAAGACAGGTGCGATACGTGAGCTCCGTGCAAGGAAGACTTTCGTGAAACCGTCTGTAAAGAGGAGAACACAGATTCAGAAGGCAATCTATGTTCAGCAGATGCAGCTCCAGGACGAGCAGTAATTCATCAGAATATTCAAGGGGTGTCAAGCCATGATAAAGAGCCGTTGGCGCGGCCGCTTGCAGTCCAAAACTTTTTATAATTAAGTTTTATGTACGCAATTGTTGATATTGCAGGCCAGCAGTTTAAAGTTGAGGCTGGCATGACGATCTTCGTGAACCGTCTCGCTGCAGAGAAAGGTGCTTCTGTCGAGTTCGACAAGGTTCTTCTCGTTGACGCTGACGGACAGGTGAAGCTCGGAGCACCATATGTTGACGGTGCAAAGGTTACGGCAACTGTCCTTGATGACACTTGCAAGGGAAAGAAAGTCCTCGTCTTTAAGAAGAAACGCCGCAAAGGCTATCAGAAGATGAACGGTCACCGTCAGTATCTTACTAAACTTCAGATCAATACGATCGCTTAATTAACGGGAGGAATAGATTATGGCACATAAAAAAGGCGTCGGTAGTTCCAAGAACGGTCGTGAGTCGCACAGCAAGCGACTCGGTATCAAGAAATTCGGCGATCAGGCTGTTAAGGCGGGAAATATCCTCGTTCGTCAGAGGGGTACCGTCCACAACCCAGGCCTTAACGTAGGCATGGGCAAGGACCACACTCTTTATGCCCTGATTGACGGCAAGGTAAGCTTCCGCAAGAAAGCTGACAACAAATCTTACGTCTCGGTTCTCCCTTTTGAGAATTAAGACTCGGGGATTTGATGACAAAGACAGAGGACTGGTGACCCGAGCGGGCGGCAGTCCTCTTTTTATTTAGGAGCTGTTTAGACAGTTTTTTGAACCAGCAAAACGAATAATATATGTTGACACTCAAACTTCTTCGTGAGAATCCTGAATTTGTGGTCACGAAGCTTGCGGTCAAGAATTTCGACGCAAGGGAGATTGTAGAGAAAATTAACGGCCTTGATGTGAAGAGAAGGTCTCTCCAGACCGAACTCGATTCCTGCCTTGCCGAGCAGAGAAAGAAAGCGGCCATGATAGGTTCGCTCATGAAGGAAGGACGCAAAGATGAGGCTGAGGCGGCAAAGGCTGATGTTGCTTCGCTGAAGGCGCGTTCTGCGGAAATCGAGAAGGCTTCTCAGGAAAACAATGCCGAACTGGAGTCCCTTGTGGTGCTTCTTCCGAATATCCCGTGCGACCAGGTGCCTCCTGGCAAGGGAGCGGAGGATAATGTGGTCGTGAAAACCGGAAATGAGATTCCGGAGCTTGGTGAACAGGCTTTGCCGCATTGGGAGCTTGCAAAGAAGTTCGACATAATAGACTTTGACCTCGGAGTGAAGCTTACCGGAGCGGGTTTCCCTGTCTATAAGGGCAAGGGTGCACGTCTTCAGAGAGCGCTCATCAATTATTTCCTTGACATTAACACCAAGGCCGGCTACCTTGAGGTGGAGCCTCCAGTCATGGTGAATGAGGCTTCCGGCTTCGGTACAGGACAGCTTCCTGACAAGGAGGGCCAGATGTATCATGCCACTGTGGACAATTATTATCTTGTTCCTACTGCAGAAGTGCCTGTAACCAATATCTACAGGGACGTGATTCTCGGAAACAACGACTTCCCTGTGAAGATGACTGCATATACTCCGTGCTTCCGCCGTGAGGCCGGCTCATATGGCAAGGATGTGCGCGGACTTAACCGCCTGCATCAGTTCGACAAGGTGGAAATCGTGCGCATCGAGAAGCCTGAGGATTCATATGCGGCTCTGGATGAGATGATTGCGCATGTCGAGGGCATCGTCAAGTCACTCGGACTTCCTTACAGGATTCTGCGTCTTTGCGGAGGGGACATGAGCTTCACTTCTGCCATAACATATGATTTCGAGGTGTATTCTGCAGCACAGGGAAGATGGCTTGAGATTTCTTCAGTGTCAAACTTTGAGTCTTATCAGGCTAACCGCCTCAAGCTCAGGTATAAGGACGCTGACGGAAAGACCCAGCTTGCCCACACTCTCAACGGCAGCTCGCTCGCTCTTCCCCGTGTGGTTGCGGCCCTGCTCGAGAATAACCAGAAGGACGGCAGGATAGAGATTCCTGAGGTGCTCAGGCCATACACTGGCTTTGATTTCATTGGTTAGTCCGCCGCTGACGGATGACCGCTGACAGACAAGATGAAGGAAAACGTCATATTGGGAATTGACCCCGGAACCAACATACTCGGTTACGGGGTCATCCGTGTTGATTCAAAGGGACCCCATTATGAGGATATGGGAATCTTCGACCTGAGGAAAATCAATGACCCTTTTGAAAAGCTTGCGAACATCTATGCAGGTGTGAGCGAACTTCTGGATACGGTAAAGCCGGATTCCCTTGCGGTCGAGTCGCCGTTTTACGGCAAGAACGCACAGGTCATCCTAAAGCTCGGACGTGCGCAGGGTGCTGCCATAACGGCTGCTGCCATACGCGGGATACCTGTGGCCGAATATGCTCCGCGAAAGGCCAAGATTGCTATATGCGGCAATGGAGCGGCTTCCAAGGAGCAGGTCAGCATGATGATTCAGAAGACTCTCAAGGTTGAACTTGACCCCAAGCACTTGGATGCGACAGATGCCCTTGCCATAGCGCTCTGTCATCATTACCAGATGACCAATCCTTTGGCCGGAGTTTCCGGATGCACCGGCTGGAAGAAATTTCTTGAAGCCAATCCGGGACGTATAAAGAAATGACATCCGGATTAAACTTTCATAGGAAAGAGGTGTCATAATATCGTCATTTATGAATGGACAGCCAGGGCGCGGTTACGGGATTTCCGGTCCGCACCCTTTTCTGTGCATGTCCGCTCCTGTTTTGCATAACCAGTCCGGGACGGTCCCGGCGAAATATAATTAAATGTCATGAACATTCGTGCAGTGTATTCTTTTGTTAGGGCGGTTGCAGTATTTGCGGCCATGCTTGCCGGTACGTCGGCCTTTGCCCAGGGCGCGTTTACTGTAAAACTAAAGCTGGTGGATGAAAAGACTTCCGGACCGGTACAGTTCGCCACCGCATCCCTGACCCCGAAAGGGGAGACTTCGGCTTCAAAATACGTGCTTACCGATGATGCGGGACGTGCCGTTTTGACCAAGGTGAAAAAGGGGACATATGTCTTCAAGGCTGAGCTGATGGGATATAAGGCTCATTCGCAGGAACTGACGATAGACAAGAATATCGATCTCGGGGAAATCCGTATGACTGAGGATGTCGAAGTGCTTGATGCGGCAAGTGTATCAGCAGTGGGCAATCCTATCGTTGTGAAAAAAGATACTATAGAGTACAACGCGTCATCGTTCAAGACATCTGACAATGATATGCTCGAGGAGCTGCTTAAGAAATTGCCTGGAGTGGAAGTCGGCACAGACGGCTCCATCACGGCCAATGGCGAGACAATCAAGAAAATTACGATTGACGGCAAGACTTTCTTCCTTGATGATCCTCAGCTTGCCTCGAAGAATATCCCGGCCAAGCTGATAGAGAAAGTGAAGGTTGTGGAGAAAAAATCTGACCAGGCCATGTTTACCGGCATAGATGACGGCGAGGAGGAGACTGTGATTGACCTTTCCATGCGTCCTGGGATGATGCAGGGCTGGTTCGGAAATGTTATGGCGGGAGGCGGACATGATGTGCCCGGCAACGGTTCTGACATGAATGACTGGCGCTATCAGGGTGCGGCCATGGTAGGACGTTTCACGGACAAGAGCCAGATAAGCGTCATTCTGAACGGGAACAATACAAATAACCGGGGCTTTAATGACATGGCCGGCAGCATGATGCAGGGCATGCGCGGCGGTGGCGGCGGTATGGGACGCGGAATGGGCGGCTGGGGAGGCAACAACGGCATCTCCACCTCCTGGATGGGAGGTCTCAACGGAGCGTTCACCCTGCTTGACGGGAATATGGACCTTGCGGGAAACTACCTCTATAACGGGTCGGACAGTCATGTAGAGGAGGAAAGCTCAAAAGTCACATACCTTGAAGACGGCAGCCGGCTGCTGAATGACAACGTCGGCACAAATTATACAGGTTCACACGGACACCGATTCGGAGTCCGCCTTGACCATAAGTTCTCTGAGAACACTTCCATTCTATTTGAGCCGCAGTTCAATTTCGGAAGCGGCAGCTTCAATGAATATTCGAAATTCGGCACCTATATGGAGCGGGACGGCCAGCGCGATTCCACGAACCGCGGATATAATTCCAATACCGGTGACAACAGGAACTGGACAGCAAGCGGTTTTCTCCTTCTGCGCCAGCGTCTTGGCAAGCCCGGAAGAACGATTTCAGCCAATTTCCGTTACAATTTCAGCAATAATGACCTTGAAGGATTCAATCAGTCGCTTACACAGGTCAAGGACGCTGAAAGCGGAGCCTGGGGCGATGAAATTGTGAATCAGCGCTTTGACCAGAATGCAAAAAGCTCGTCATTGTCCGGCCGCCTTGTCTATACCGAGCCTCTCGGCCATGACTTCTATCTTGAGGCCAATTATCAGTACAGCTGGAGCAAGAACACTTCATATAAAAAGACATACAACAGCGGCAGCAATGATTTCATGCAGGATGGCCTTCTTCTGTTTGATCCGGCAGGGGAAAACCTTGACACAAGGTATTCCAACGACATAATGAACCGTGCCATAAACCAGCGTGCCGGCCTTAATTTCAGCTACCAGAAAAGCAAGCTCAGGGGGCAGCTTGGAGCGGCAATCAATCCTACCGACACGAAGAATGAGACAACAGGACATGACCCGTACCGCAGGACAGTAATCAACTGGTCACCGCAGGCAATGCTCAGCTACGAAATCAATGACAACACCAACATAAGGATGTTCTATTTCGTACGCTCTGCCCAGCCTTCCACTTCGCAGCTGCTGCCTGTGCCTGACAATTCAAATCCTCTTAACATTTCGCTCGGAAATCCGAATCTGGACCCGTACTTCAACCATAACATACGCGGAATGTTCGGATATACCAACAAAAAGACATTCACTTCCGTACATGCACGCTTCGGGGCAAGCATAGTCGAGGATGCCATAACGAATGCCCAGTGGTATGACCAGGCCGGAGTGCAGTATGCGATTCCTGTGAACGGCCCTGCCACAGGCTCCGTTGACGGACGCATCATGGTCAATTCCCCGTTCGGCAAATCCGACTTCTCGATGTTCTCAATGACTTACCTCAGGTACAACAAGTCAACTTCATATATCGGTACCGGAGCGCTTGACACAGGCAAATATTACGACCCTGAGAAGGCTGAGTTCAACTATGACCTTTTCAATGAGGATTTTCCTGACCTCGGGGAAAGCAACCTCTTCATCACGAACAGGACACAGACCCTGAATTTTACGGAAAGGCTCCGCTTCACATACAGGAATGATTTTGTGGAAGTCAACATCGGAGGCCGCACCAGGATGTCAAAGTCATGGTACACCATGAATACCGGCAACCAGAAGGCGACATGGAACAACCAGGCTGACGCTTCCATGAACTGGACAATACCCGGAGGAGTGAATATAATCTCTGACGTGAGATATAATTGGTATAACGGATATTCGACTCCGCAGAAAGACGAGGTCGTGCTTAATGCTGAGGTGTCAAAGCTTCTGTTCAAGAACAAGTTTACCCTTGCGCTTAAGGCATATGACATTCTCGGCCAGTCCAAGAACCTGTCAGTGACTGATGCATCGAACTATCACCAGGAAGTACGCAACAACACGCTCGGACGTTACATAATCCTGTCGCTGACCTACCGCTTCGGCAATTTCAACGGAGGTGGAAGACGCGGCCCGGGCGGTCCTGGACATGGCGGACCTATGGGGCCTCCGAGAAGGTAATGCCTCACATGGTGAGCCTATAAAAATGATGACGGAATCTCCACTGCAAAAAAGGAGTTCCGTCATCATCGTTTTTAATGCGGCTGCAAAAGTGGCCGGCAGTTCCTTTCGCTCGGGAAAGGAGGCTAATCGTAAGCCAAAGGCGAAATGCTGCCTTTGAATCTGTAGCTGAGCTTATTCCATTTGTACACCGTGCCGTTGATGATATTCTTGGACGGGTCTATGGAAAATTCGATGTATTCGTCCCTTGCCCAATAAGATTCATTTTTGAATTTAATCACATATCTTTTCCCTTTTACGGGCATTACGGCGGCATTCTTCTTTGAGTAGCTGTTTTCTATGAAATCTCCTGCTATTTGTGAGGCAGGGTTCAGCATGAAGCTTACATGCCCATTGTCATATATGATATGGCTTCCAAGTCCAGGTAGAGGCAGATAATCAGGTTTACGGTATGCCTCCTCAATGGTTATCTTGAACATTCCGCTTTCGATGAGCCGGACCGCAATGTCATGTCCTTCGGAAACTTTTTTGCTGCTGCCGCATCCTGACACCATCAGGACCATGGCAAAGAGAACCGCAATTTTTTTCATACTTGTAGAATTTTATCTGTTGGCAAAAGCTTTTGCCGCAGGAAAATATAAGCAATTGTTTTAAACTGCGCAAGAATCCGGTCCGTAGTGTGAAAATAGTAATATAAATTGTAGCTTAGCGGCAAAATCAGAGTTTATTGTCATTGTTATAGGGCTGATGATTACAGGAATCATCTTCCGGTAGTGAACCTCACGGCAAGCGCGAGAAGCAGAAGGCAGAAAACAAAGGTGCAGACCCTTCCTGCTATGTCACCATGGGTCACGAAGAAAGTCATGTCGTCACGAAGCGGAAGGCTTCCTGTCAGCACGGCCTGCTCCCACCACGGGGTCCTGCTGATGATTTCTCCGGAAGGGCTGATGATTGCTGATATCCCGGTGTTTGCGCAGCGTGCGATGGCCCTTCTTGTCTCAATTGCCCTGAGGCATGAATAGCTCAGGTGCTGAACGTATCCAGGGCTATCTCCCCACCATGCGTCATTGGTTATGACGGTCATTGCGCGTGCTCCTTTGCGGACATATCCGGTATAATATTCTCCATATACCGACTCATAGCATATTGCGCAGCCTACCGGAATAGGACTTGTGTCCCCGGCATGCACATGCAGCAGGCTTATCCCGTCCTGTCCCACGCACCGTCCCATCACTCCGCCGAGCATGTCGTCTATCTTGCAGAAAAGCGCTGGATAGGGTGTCATCTCGACTGCCACTACCAGCTTGTTCTTGTGGAAAATCTCCGTCCTTGCTGTCCCGTCAACCATGAGAGCCGAATTGTGCGATTCTATCCATGTCCCGTCCCCAAGACGCCTTGCGGTATGCGAGGGGGCTTCCGATGAGCTTATCCGGTCCCACGACGATGCCCCGAAAAGCAGGTTTGTCCCGGGCTTGTCAGAAAGGAAGGACACGAAGCTGCGCCATGTCCTGCTTGATTCATAGTTTCCTGTGGTGATGTCGTTTGTGAAAGTCTCGGGGGCAAGTATCAGCAGGGGGGCGGATGAACTGTCAGTAGCGCCATCCCGGGCAAAAAGGCCAGGCCGTGACTTCTGCAGACGGGAGATCTGTGACAGCAGCATTGCTGTCTGGTCCGCCTGCGACATTGCCTCGAATTTGTTGTAAGGGTCGATGTTCGGCTGGATTATCGCCACCGGGAGCTGCTCCGCGCCCTGCATGGAGTTTTCATATTGTTTCCCGACAGCATATGAGACCAGTAAAGGAGCGATGAGAATTGTCGCATAGCCGCAGATATGAGCCGTCCTTGCCTTCGCGTTGAGGAGGTTCCAGCTTCCGTCAGAGAGCCTTGTAAGCAGAGAGAACAGCAGCAGGTTGCATGTCCATATCCACAAAGAACCGCCGAGGGCGCCTGTAAATTCGTACCATTGCACAGCCCATGTAGTGCGGGCAAAAGAGTTCCCGAGCACAAGCCACGGCCATGAAATCTCCGCATCAAAATAGAACCTTTCCCATGCTATCCATGCTGCAGCAAGGAAAATATATGGGAGCGCTCCCGAGAACTTCCTCTTGCTGAGGCGGAACAGCCCGAACACCAGCGACATCTGCAGCGCGTTGGCGAAGATCGCGAAGAGTCCGCCTCCGACAGTGGCATTGCATACCCAGAATGTCGTAAATGCGTTCCAAAGTACAAAGGCCGAGTAATGGTATATCCACACATGCCTTTTCCCGAGCATGGACGCCACCCGTTCCATGCATAGCAGCGGGACGAATCCGAAGAGCGCGGCGGCCCCGGCATTGGGAACAAGGAACGGAAGCGACATAAGTGCCGCGAAGAGCAGGGACAATCCCCAGAGTATGATATTTTCTTTTTTCATGTCTTTTCAAGTGGAAATCCGCAGCAAAGATAAGAACCTGTTTTGATTTCATTGTGGATTCGTTGAATAAATCCCCGCGGGCTTCTGAAAAAATTATTACCTTTGTATGATTGCTTTTAACGTTTACGCTTATGTTGATGGATATGCTCAAAGGTTTCATTGTCGGCATTGCCGCATCGGCCCCCATAGGACCGATAGCCATACTTGTCGTTCAGAAATCCCTGAGCAAGGGCCATAAGGCCGGATTCATGACGGGGCTCGGCGCAGTCGTCGTAGACACGATATACGCCATAATCGCGATTTTTGCGCTCGCCATAGTCCAGGACTTCATATACAGGCATGAGAATCTTATACTTATTGTCGGCGGACTGATAGTCGGAGCACTCGGCATATCGATGACTTTTTCTGATCCGTTCAGGAAAATGAAATCGGACGGTCAGTCTTCCGTGTCGGTCAAGGATTTCGCTCAGGCTCTCATCATGGGCTTCTCGAATCCTGGGGCCATCTTTGTCATGCTTACATTGTTCGCGTTTTTCGGACTGGCGGGAAGCACTCCGCATGATTGGCAGATTACACCGATAATCCTTTCGGTAAGTGCCGGATGCGCTGTTTATTGGTTCTGCGTGACGGCCCTGCTCAGCATGTTCAGGAAGAATTTCAAGCTTCGCACCATATTGTGGATAAACAGGATAACAGGTGCGATAATCATAATAATAGGAGTGGTACTTCTTGGGGAAGGCCTTTTCAGGGTCATATTCAGGGGAGCTCCGATAATTTAGTTAAAATGGGACAGTCAAAAGTTTATTTTACGGACCTCAGGACTTCTCCCGGCAAGGACATGATGACAAAGCTGGAGCGCCTTGTACGCCGGGCCGGAATAGGAGACATTGATTTCGGAGGAAAATTCACTGCCATAAAGATTCATTTCGGCGAGCCGGGCAACCTTGCCTACATCCGTCCGAATTATGCGGCAAGGATTGTGGATGTGGTACGCTCTCTCGGAGGAAAGCCGTTTCTTACGGATTCCAATACGCTTTATTCAGGAGGACGCTCCAATGCCGTAGATCATCTTGATGCGGCTATGGAGAACGGATTCAACAGGATAAGCGCACATGCGGACGTTATAATCGCTGACGGGCTCAAGGGTACGGACTATCGTGAAGTGCCTTGCGGAGGTTCTCTCTGCCCCTCTCCCAAGATAGGCGCGGCCATAGCGGATGCGGATATCGTGATTTCCATGAACCATTTCAAGGGACACGAGCAGAGCGGCTTCGGAGGTGCGCTGAAGAATCTCGGCATGGGCTCTGCGAGCGTGGGCGGAAAGCTCGAGCTGCATTCCTCTTCACAGCCTTGCATTGACCTTTCCAATTGCATAGGCTGCCGGATATGCGAGAGATACTGCCGCCATGACGCTGTCAAGGTGACTGACGGTAAAGCGGCCATCGACTACTCGAAGTGCGTGGGATGCGGCCAGTGCGTCGCAGTGTGCCAGAAGTCGGCTGCCGTGGTGAAGGATTACGACACTTCGGAAGTTCTCAACCGCAAGATTGCAGAGTATGCGCTTGCCGTGGTGAAGGGCAAGCCGTCTTTCCACATAAGCTTCATAATGAACGTTTCCCCTAATTGCGACTGTTGGAATCATAATGACGCAGCCATTGTTCCTGATCTTGGAATCGCGGCTTCTTTTGATCCTGTGGCTCTCGACTGCGCATGTGCCGACCTTGTAAAGGCTGCTCCGAGCCTGACAGGCAATGCCATCTCTGACAGGGACGCTGCGCATGCCCAGGAACATGATTGTGCCTGCGGAAACCGTCATCAGGGCGAGGACAAGTTCCGCATTGTGCATCCCGACACCAATTGGGAGGCAGGAACTGAGTACGGGGAGCAGATAGGCCTCGGCTTCCGTGGCTATGAACTCATAAAAGTCTGAATTGAATGAAATTGCTTGGAAATTGGATAGTGCGCAATCTTCTTTTGGCGCTTCTGATAATAGCGGTCCTTTTGACTGCTGCCATGATAGGCCTTAATGTGGGCACAAGACATAACAAGGAAATCGTTGTGCCGGATTTGCGCGGAATGACCGTATGGCAGGCCCGTGAAGCCGCTTCCGCTGCAGGGATGCGTGTGGAAATCGTGGACTCCGTATATTCCCGCAGGCACCGTGGCACTGTGCGTTCGCATAATCCGGCCGCCGGGGAGATGGTGAAGGAGGGCAGGCGCATCCTGCTCACTGTCAATGCAGTCACATCAAAGAAAGTAACCGTGCCGAATCTTGTCGGCTATTCAGTACGCCAGGCCGCAGCCGAGCTTAAGACACGCGGCCTTGTGCTCGGCAGGCTTTCATACAGGCCAGACATGGCGACCAACAATGTGCTCAGCCAGCTCCATGGCGGACGTCCTGTGGCTGCCGGAAGCCTTGTGCCGGCGGAATCTGTGATAGACCTTGTAATAGGCCTGAATGCCTCTGACAATGAGACAAGGATTCCTGATGTGACGGGAGAGACTCTTCAGGGAGCATCAGACATCCTGCATGAGTATTATCTTAATGTACGCTCCGTGCATTTCGCGCCTGGACTCAAGACATATGAGGATTCGTTGTCAGCCGTTGTATACAAGCAGGCTCCTTCCGCAACGGAATATCCTGTCGGGCTCGGAACGGACGTGACATTGTATCTGAAGGCTGCCGCCAAGCCTGCATCTGAAAAATAAGCATATGGAAATGAATCCGAAAGACAGATTCTTTGACTTTGAGGAAGAGCCGGTTATGGATTTTGACTCCGTACAGGCCGGTGACGAGGTGGCATATGAGGACGAGGAGCAGGAGATGTTCGAGCATTACCGCTTTGACATCGACAAGGGACAGGCCCCTATGCGGGTGGACAAATATCTCGCCACCCATATGGAATACACCTCACGCCATCGCATACAGCTCGCAATAAAGGCAGATTATATACGTGTCAATGGGAAGGTGGCCAAGGCCAACCATATAGTCAGGCCTGGCGATGTCGTGACATTCGTAATGCCTTACCAGAGGAGGGGACTTGAGATTCTTCCTGAGGACATTCCGCTCAATATAGTCTATGAGGACGATGACCTGCTAGTGCTGAATAAGGAAGCCGGCATGGTCGTGCATCCGGGCCATGGGCATTTCTCCGGGACACTTGTGAATGCCCTTGCCCATCATCTCGGGCTCTCGCAGGGGCCGGATGCGGCAGACGAGCGCATGGGAGTGCTTGTGCACCGTATTGATAAGGACACTTCCGGACTTCTTGTGGTTGCCAAGAATGACGAGTCACAGTTGAATCTTGCGAAACAATTCTTCGTCCATTCAATCGAGCGCCGTTATGTGGCTGTTGTATGGGGGAACATAAGGGAAGACGAGGGCACGATAACCGGCAACATCGGACGTGACCCCAACGACCGCATGCGGTTCAAGGTTTTTCCTGAAGGTGATCATGGAAAGCATGCCGTGACTCATTTCCGCGTGCTGGAGCGCTTCGGTTATGTTACCGTTGTGGAATGCCGCCTGGAGACGGGACGTACGCATCAGATACGTGTCCATTTCAATTATATCGGGCATCCTCTTTTCAATGACTCACGCTATGACGGCTCTGAGATACGCAAGGGGACAATTTATGCCAAGTACCGCCAGTTCATCACCAATTGCTTCAGGCTTCTGCCGCGCCAGGCCCTGCATGCCAAGACCCTCGGGTTTGTGCATCCCCGTACAGGAGAGTTCATAAGGTTTGATTCAAACCTTCCTGAGGATATGCAGTCGCTGATAGACAAATGGAGGAAATATTCGGAGAACATGATTCCTGAGATTGAAGAGGAATGAAAAAAGGTGATAAGCTAATCGAGCTTATCACCTTTTTCGTTGTAAAATTCATTTTGCAGAACGGTGAAATCAGTGGTTTCAGCCAATTCGATTTTGCATTTGTACTTTTTCCTCCAGCGTCCCAGAATGGATGAGAACAGCCCTTTTGTAAGGTAGGCCCCCAAGATGGGGCTAACTTTGAGCGTAAGGTTTGAAATGCCTTTCTCCGTAACGTAGTAGGACAGTCTCCGTTCAATGGCTTCGTCTATGACGACACTTGAAGATATCTTTCCTGTTCCGTTGCATGCCGGACAAACCTCCTGGGTGTTGATCTCGGTAGCCGGACGGACTCTCTGTCTTGTGATTTGCATCAGACCGAATTTCGTGAGCGGCAGGACATTATGCTTAGCCCTGTCCTTGTCCATCAGCTCGACCATCCTCTTGTAGAGGGCGTTCCGGTGCTCGTTGGTCTCCATGTCTATGAAGTCCACGATTACGATGCCGCCCATGTCCCTGAGGCGCAGCTGCCTGGCGATTTCTTCGGCCGCATGGCAATTGACATCAAAGGTGTTCTGCTCCTGCTCCTTGTTCTTGGTGCGTGTGCCGCTGTTGACGTCTATCACATGCAATGCTTCTGTGTGCTCAATCACAAGGTAGGCCCCTTGCTTTATGGGAACCACTTTTCCGAACGAGCTCTTGATCTGTCTGGTGACCTCGAAGTGGTCAAAGATAGGATCTTTGTCTTTGTAGAGCTTAACAATCTTCTCCTGTTCCGGCGATATGAGCGAGATGTATTTGCGCGTCTCGTCATAAATGGTCTCATTGTTCACATAAATGTTTGTGAATGAGTCGTTGAGAAGATCCCTCAGGATGGTGGTGGTCTTGCTGTATTCGGTGAAGAGCAGCTGCACTCCCTTGGATTTAGCCAATTTTTTCCAGGAATTCTCCCATTTCTCGACAAGTGACATCAGTTCCGCGTCAAGCACTGCTGCGTTCTTGCCTTCTGCTGCCGTGCGGATGATGGCTCCATAGTTTTTCGGGAGAATGCTCCTGACAAGTGTCTCAAGCCTTTTCTTTTCCTCTTTTGAAGAGATTTTCTGGGATATGCTCACCTTCTCGGCGAAGGGGAGCAGTACAATGTTACGTCCTGCCAATGAAATTTCTGCAGTCAGTCGTGAACCTTTTGTGGAAATCGGCTCCTTGACAATCTGTACGATTATCATCTGGCCCGGAGTCAGCACATTCTCGATGCGTCCTTCCTTTTCGAGGATGCCGCTTGGCTTTATGTGCTTGTAGATGCCCTTGTAATCAGTGTTGGGATTGATTCTCTTGACAAATTCGTCAAAAGCCTTGAAATACAGTCCCAGGTCAAGATAATGGACAAATGCCTCCTTCTCGTCTCCGATATCGACAAAAGCAGCATTGAGCGACGGAAGAATCTTCTTGACTTTTCCGAGATAAACATCTCCTACAGAAAAGCCGTGCCCTTTGCTGGACTCTTTGTTCAGCTCGATGAGCCTGCGGTTTTCCATCAGCGCTATCGAGACTTCCGTTGAATTTACATCAACGATCAGATCTTTTACAGACTCCATAAGGAATTTCAGTGATAAGAACTTGTGTGTGCCGGAAGCCCGTTACGGACTTCCCAAAACTAAAGAGGCCGACCATCCGGGTCAGCCTCTCTTTAGCAGACTGCTAAAATGGCAGACACTGAGAGATTACTTTCTCTTCTTGTGTCTGTTCTTGCGCAGGCGTTTTTTGCGCTTGTGCGTCGCCATCTTATGCCTTTTATGCTTCTTTCCGTTTGGCATAATACTTTGGTTTTTAGATTATAATTATTTTTTTACTGAGTTCAAAAATATCTTTGCCGGTTTGAAAGCAGGGATATCATGAGCCGGAATAGTCATTGTCGTATTCTTGGTGATGTTTCTCGCAGCTTTCTCAGCTCTGCGCTTGATGATGAAACTGCCGAATCCGCGAAGGTAAACAGGATTGCCTTTTGAGAGGGAAGCCTTTACGCTCTCCATAAAAGACTCAACAACAATCTGAACCGTAGCCTTCTCGATGCCGGTTGCCTTCGCAACCTCGTTGACGATTTCTGCCTTTGTCATAACTTATTAACTTTTAAATCAAAAACTATAGTCGATATATCCCTGCAAAAGTAGAACGATTTTTCCAATAAACCAAGCAACGGACAGAAAAAACCTTGAAAAACTCTCCTAAATCCGTTTTTTAGTGCTTTGTGACGCCTTGAGAATGAATGCTATGACTCCAAATGCAGAGAATGACGGAACTGTGGCACAAAGATTGACAATATGCCTGCGGTAATTAAAAACAGGAAAGAACTGCCAAAATGGCAGGAAACGATAAATCAATGCTTATGAAAGACATAATGAACGACATTTTAGCAGCGGCCGGAACTGAGGTCAGCATCATCCCTGTGGTCCAGGGTGACGGCATCATCAAGATAGACGAGTCACAGCTTCCGGAGTCCCTCCCCATACTCGCGCTGAGAAACGCCGTCCTGTTTCCCGGTACTGTCTATCCCATAACGATAGGCAGGGAAAAGTCGGTCCGCCTTATAGAGGATGCGGAAAAGAACAATACATTCATAGGTGCAGTACCCCAGAACGACCTTTCGGTTGAAGACCCGCGTAGGGACGACCTGTATGGCTACGGCACTGTCGCCAAAATAATCAAGACACTGGAAATGCCGGACGGCACGATTACGGCCATCCTTCAGGGATACAGCCGTTTCGAGATTGAGGAGATTTCGGATTATGAGCCTTATATGCTCGGACGCGTGCGCTACCTTGAGGACATTGTCCCGGAAGACGACAAGAAGACCCGCATGATAGCCGAGACCCTTAAGGAGAAGGCTTCCGCAATCATACGTTCTTCGTCTTTTGTTCCGCGCGAGGCTGCGGGAGCCCTCAAGGGAATCGACAGCTTTGATTTTCTCGTTAACTTCATCGCAACTACCATTGAGGTGGAGAATTTCATGGATAAGGTTGAGCTCCTGCAGTACGGCGACCTGCTTGCCAGGGCAATGAAGCTTCTTGCCGTGCTTGACACGCAGGTTGAACTGCAGAAGATAAAGCAGGAGATAAACCAGAAGGTCAAGACGGAAATCGACCAGCAGCAGAGGGAGTATTATCTCAACAATCAGCTCAAGACCATACAGGAGGAACTTGGAATGGACGAGGTAGAGGAGTTCTCCGCCCTTCGTGCCCGTGCGGAGGAGAAGCTATGGCCGGCCTCCGTGCAGGAAATTTTCGAGAAGGAGATGACAAAGCTCGAGAGATATAACCCGAGCTCTCCTGACTACAGCATACAGTATAATTATATACAGTTCATGCTTGACCTTCCGTGGGGCGAGCGTTCGAACGACAATCTTGACCTCCGGCATGCCCAGAAGATACTTGACGAGGACCATTACGGCCTTGACAAGGTGAAGGACAGAATCATCGAGTATCTTGCTGTGCTCAAACTCAAGGGGGACATGAAATCACCGATACTCTGCCTGTACGGCCCTCCGGGAGTCGGAAAGACCAGTCTGGGCAAGTCTGTGGCAAAGGCCCTCGGACGCAAATATGTCAGGATTGCCCTCGGAGGTGTGCATGACGAGTCGGAGATACGCGGACACAGGAAGACATATGTCGGAGCACTGCCGGGAAGAATCCTTAACGGAATCTGCCGTGCGGGCACTTCCAATCCGGTCATCGTGCTTGACGAGATTGACAAGCTCACCCAGGACATCAAGGGCGACCCTTCGTCCGCTCTTCTGGAGGCTCTGGACCCTGAGCAGAACACTGCGTTCCATGACAATTATCTTGACATCGACTATGACCTGTCCGATGTGCTCTTCATAACTACCGCGAATAACATCGACACCATACAGCCGGCCCTTAAGGACCGCATGGAGATGATAAGCGTGAGCGGCTATCTTGCTGAGGAGAAATATGAGATAGCGAAGAACTATCTGATTCCAAAGCAGCTTGAGGAGCATGGCCTTGACAAGGAGCAGCTCGGGTTTGACAAGGGGGCAGTGTCCAAGATAATAGAGGAATATACCCATGAGTCCGGCGTGCGAGGCCTTGAAAAGCAGATTGCGAAGGTTGCCCGCGTCACCGCAAAGAAAATAGCATTGGAAGAGGAGTACCCTGTGACGGTGAAGAAAGAGCATCTGAGAGAATACCTCGGGTTGCCGACGGCTTCTCATGATGTCCAAAAGGGAAATGAGGCTCCCGGAGTCGTGACCGGACTGGCCTGGACCTCGATGGGAGGCGAGATTCTCTTCATTGAAAGCTCGGTGAGCACAGGAAAGGGCGTGCTGACCATGACGGGAAATCTCGGAGACGTTATGAAGGAGTCCGCCACTATAGCATACCAATATATAAAGGCGCATCCGGAGCTTACAGGAATGAGCTATGAGGAGTTCTCGCAGAAAGACATCCATGTGCACGTGCCGGAGGGTGCGGTTCCTAAGGACGGGCCTTCGGCGGGAATTACGATGGTGAGTTCTATGGTGTCAGCATTCCGTCAGCAGAAAGTGAAGGCGGGAATCGCCATGACGGGTGAGATGACCTTGAGGGGCCGCGTGCTCCCTGTTGGAGGAATCAAGGAGAAGATACTCGCCGCCAAGAGGGCCGGTATCCATACGATAGTGATTTCTGAGGAAAACAGGAAAGATGTCGGGGACATCAAGGAAATTTACATAAAAGGTCTTACCTTTGTCTATGTAAAGGACATACAGGACGTGATTGGCTTCATATTCAGCTGATTCCGCTCCTGATGCAAGAGACTTGTTATGGACGTTAAAATAGAACAGAGCTGGAAAGACGCGCTGGCGGACGAATTCGGGAAACCTTATTTCGTCTCGCTGGTGCGTTTTCTTCATGAGGAAAAGGCTGCCGGCAAAAGGATATTTCCTCCCGGAAACCAGATTTTCAGGGCGTTTGACCTGACACCGCTTGACAAGGTGAAGGTGGTGATTCTCGGGCAGGACCCCTATCACGGAGCAGGCCAGGCGCACGGACTTTCTTTTTCGGTGCCTGACGGAGTGCCGGCACCCCCGTCGCTGAAAAATATCTTCAAGGAGATAGAGACTGACCTTGGAATAAGGATGAGCGGCTATCCCAATCTTGAGAAATGGGCCCGCCAGGGAGTGCTTATGCTGAACGCGGTGCTTACGGTCCGTTCCGGAGAGGCCGCCTCACACAGCAAGGCCGGGTGGGAGCAGTTCACGGATGCTGTGATAAAGTGCATCTCGGACCGTTCCGAAGGTGTTGTTTTCCTGCTTTGGGGAAGCTTTGCCCGCAGCAAGAGGGAATTGGTTGACGCGTCACGGCATTATGTGCTTGAGGCGGCGCATCCTTCTCCGCTGGCGAGGGGAGCATTCTTCGGATGCAGGCATTTTTCACGTACAAACCAGATACTGTCGTCGCAGGGCAAGGAGCCTATAGACTGGCAGCTTTAGATTTTTCTGAACAAGATGAAAAGGACGGCATTGTTCCCGGGTTCATTTGACCCGTTTACCGCAGGGCATCTCAATATACTTAAGAGGGCGCTGACCATGTTTGATGAGGTTGTTGTGGCGGTGGGAATGAACATAGACAAAAGAGGCTTCTTTCCTAATGAAAAGAAGCTTGACATCATAAGGCAGGCTACAAGGGGGCTTGACGGAGTAAGGGTCATCCAGTACGGCAACCTTACCATAGACACTTGCCGCGAGCTCGGGATAAGGCATATAGTCAGGGGAGTGAGGAACATGATTGATTTCGAGACCGAGAGGTCGATAGCTGACGCCAACAGGAAACTGGCACCTGAAATCGAGACCATAATAATCCCTACTGCCCAGGAGTTCGCGCACATATCTTCTACGGCTGTGCGTGACATTCTCCGTCATGGGGGAGACACTTCGCTGTTTGTCCCGGATGGAGTGGAATTGTAGTTTTGCCCTCCATGAGTATTGCATCATGAAACATTTGTCATGTATATTTATTATAGGAGTGTCTGCCATGCTTGCATGCGCGGGCACTTTTCATGCCGGTGCGCAGGAACTTGACTCTTTGAGGTGCAATGCCCTTGAGACGCGCCTGGATGAATATTTCACCGCGCTTGAACATGAAGCTCCTGAGTTCAAGATGCAGGAGTGTGATTTTCTTATCGGGAGCTGCACTGATTCCCTTGTGAGACAGTTCGTGGCCCTGAAGGCCTATGGACAGTATCTTGATTCTCCTGTGATGGGGGATGAGGCGGTCGCCATATATCTGCTTGACAAATGGTTCTTCAGCGGCAAGGTCAGGATGCGCAATGATGAGGACCTGATGTATGCAAAGATTTTTGCGGATTTCAACAGGAGTTCGCTCATAGGCATGAAAGCTCCGGAGTTGAATCTGTATCTGCCGGACGGAAGTCCTATGGAACTTTTCGGTGATGAGGACGACAGGGGACGTCTGAAGGTCCTGTATTTTTATGATACGGACTGCCCGAAATGCCGACTGGAAACGGCCTTGCTCCGGAATCTTCTTATGACTGAGGATTATCCTGCCGATTTTTTCGCGATATATGCAGGCAATGATTTTGAGGCATGGCAGGAATATGTATCGGAGAAATTAGGCTCTATCGGGTGCAAGGCTACCATAATGCATCTGTGGGACCCGGAACTGGATTCCGATTTCCAGAGGAAGTATGGCGTAGTCGTTACTCCGAGACTGTTCCTTGTTTCTGCTGACGGAACAATAATTGGCAGGGGATTGTCGGTTTCCGCCCTGGGGCAGATGCTTGACAGGATGTTCGGGAGGGCTGAGCTTGAGTATGGAAGCGAAGAGTCGGCTGCCTTGTTTGACGGGATGTTCAATGCCTGCGGGGCTTCTGTCCTCCGTGAAGATGTCGCGGAAATTGCAGACCGTATTGCCTGGGCTACGCTTGAGAAAGGAGACACGCTGATGTTCCGCCAGATGAGCGGTGACCTTCTGTATTATCTCTCGTCCAAGACCGGAGAGGGCTATAAAGAGGGGACCGCATATCTTATAAATGAATATATTGAGGGCCGTGGGGACATATGGAAAACTGAGGACGACTCGCTCAAGATAATCGGACTTTCGCAGATTCTTTCGGACCTGCTTTCAAAGGCCGCTCCGGGAACACTTGTGCCGGACATTGCTGCCGGTGGTGAACTTCTGTCTTCACGTGGCACGAAGACAGGAAAATACCGTTTGCGCAAGCTTGGGGCGCGGCGCAATATAATAATATTCCACACGGAAGGCTGTCCTTATTGCGAAGCGGAGATTGCCAAGGCGCGGGAGCTTGCCGCAGATGACAAGAGCGTCAGAGTCTTTCTTGTGAATGTTGATATGGCAGTGAAGTCTGACCAGGCTCTTGCCGAGAAACTTTTTGATTCGTTCGATCTTTCCTCTTTGCCTTTCCTTATGGAAACGGACAGGAAAGGTAGGGTGCTAAGGAGATATTTTTCTCTTTCTATGTAAAATGGTGAGAAGCAGTGGCTTATGACTGATTTTGTGTTATCTGTTCTATTTGGCATTACAAAATTCACAAAAATTGTGTAGAAATATTACAAAAATTGTAGGGTTTGGCCCGCGGTTTGAAAAAGAGGTAGGCATAAGACAAATTATAAACGAATAAAACCTACAGGACCATGCGTACATTTATAGAGCAATACCTCCAGAATCCTGCAGAAGCCATAGCTCTGACATCAGGACGTGCTAATTCAACTGATTGGATGGATAACATCGATGACGAAATGATATACAGCCAGCTTTCCTCTCCGGAATTCCGCCTGTATGAGGAAATAATATTCTGCAATGCTGCTGAGGATGCTCCTCGCGCAAACCATTATTCACATGTCGCATAATCTTGCACACTATATATTACACTATACATTTTGAATAAACCTGGAACCGGCCGGCATTGAGCCCCTGAAAGTGAGGATGACAATGCCGCGCACAGTTTCACGGAGTCAGGACTGAAGTGATTCAAACCTGTCTCCGGGTACAGGAACTTTTGCCAATTTGACATATAGAGAAAAAGAGTGCCCCGGCTGCCGTGACGGTGTCCGGGGCACTCTGTGCGTTATGAAAAGCTGATGTCTTTATTTTCTGCTTATGCTTTCAACCGGTTGTGCCGGCGCCATTGCCTTGTGTACTTTCTGTGAGACTGCCTTGGCTACCTTATGGCTTGCGGTGCATTCTATCTTGTCTGAAGACGAGCACACATGCCATAGATATGTTCCCTTGTCCAGTTCCCATGAAGAGGTTTTTTCATTGAATGATGCCATGTCCATGGCGTCCCATTCCATTCTGACCGTTTCACTTTCTCCCGGGGCTATGATGCCGGTCTTGCAGAAGGCCTTAAGCTCCTTGGCAGGCTTCTCGAGCTTGCCCTCAGGTGCCGATACGAACAGCTCTACGACATTCTTGCCGGCCGTCTTGCCGGTGTTGGTAACTTTAACCTCAATTGAGCATTTGCCTTCTTTCATTTCCGAACTTACAATCGAATATGCGAAATCTGTATATGAGAGTCCGAATCCGAACGGGAATGAGACTGCTTTGCCGAATGTGTCGAAATATCTGTATCCGACGTATATGCCTTCCTCATAGATTGTGTAGTCCACATTGCGTACAGGTTCTTTTTCCTGTGCCGCTTCCTTCATTCCGAACAAGGCCGAGAAGTCCATTATCGGCTCTATGTCATGAGGGAAGTTCTTGTCGGCAGGGGTGTCGCCGTAATTGGCCGCGAAAGTTACCGGAAGCTTTCCTGAAGGGTTCACCTTGCCGCTGAGCACGTCAGTGATGCTGTTTCCTATCTGTTCGCCTCCCTGGAAGGAGCAGAGTATCGCGTCAACCTCATCTTTCCATGATGCTGTCTCTATGGCGCAGCTTACATTGAGTATGGCCACGACTTTCTTTCCTGCCGCATGATATGCGCTGCTGACGGCCTTTAGAGTCTCTTTTTCTCCGTCGGTGAGATAGAACTGTTTTGACATCAGGTCTGAAGCCTCTCCCATTTTACGTCCGAAAGTGATGATTGCCACCTCGTTCCTGGCTGCGGCATCTGTCAGCTGCTGCGGGTCAAGCTTCATCTCGTCAGGTCTCTGGAGCGGCACAAGGGCGAAAGGCGGCTTGCCGTGAGGGAATATCCTGCGTGTCTCCGCCTGGATATGTCCGCTGTATGATTTCAGTACGGCCTTGTCAACCGCATATCCTCCGTTTCTCAGTCCCTCGACCAATGATACGGTGAATGGGCTGATGTTCATTCCTCCGAATCCCATTCCTCCTGAGATGATGTCGTATGAGGCTATTCCGTAGAGCGCTACATTCCTTACATTTGCCTGGAAAGGCAGGACACCGTTGTTCTGCAGGAGCACGGCGCCTTCGCTTCCTATTTCTCTTGCGGCAGCTGCATGGGCCTTGAGGTCAGGTGAGTTTGTGATTTCACGTCCGTTGAATGTGAGGGAGCGGCATACGAGCCTGAGTACTTCGCGCACATTGGCGTTGAGGGTCTCCTCCGGCAGGTTGCCGTTCTGCACGGCCTCGAGAATTGCCTTGTATTGCCTTTCCTGGCCTGGCTGCATCATGTTGTTTCCGCATTTCATGGATTGTACGGCATCCTTTCCGGCATTCCAGTCGGACATCACGACTCCGTCATATCCCCATTCGTCGCGGAGGATCACGGTGTTGAGGTCGCGGCTTTCCGGGGTGTATGTGCCGTTCACTATGCCGTATGAAGTCATTATGGTATATGGCTTCCCTTCCTTTATAGCCAGCTCGAAGCTCTTGAGATAAAGCTCGCGGAGAGCCCTTTCGCTGACACGTGCGTCATTTCCGGTACGGTTGGTCTCCTGGTTGTTCGCGACAAAATGCTTTACGCAGGCACCTGCACCCGTGCCTTGCAGACCGAGCACATAAGATGCCGCCATTTTGCCTCCGAGGACAGGATCTTCAGAGTAATACTCATGTGCGCGTCCTCCCAGCGGGTTCCTTACAAGGTTAAGTCCAGGCGCAAGGAGCACGTCAAGACCGTAGTCGCGCACTTCTTCACCCAGTCCTCTTCCCATAAGTCCGGCCATGTCGCGGTTCCATGTGGCCGCAAGGGTCAATGAGGTCGGATACTCTGTGGTGTAGTAAGTTTTGCTGTCAAATTCTCTTCTTGCGCTCATCCAGAGCTGATGAGGACCGTCCGCAAGATATACGGCAGGTATGCCGAGGCGTTCTACCGGATAAGTGCTGCCGGCTGTTCCGGGGAACTGCGAGTCCGCTCCTGCCATGCCTGTTCCGAGCACCATGCGGACTTTCTCTTCCACAGTCATGGCGCCTATCACTTCGTCTATGTTCTCCTCCCCATGAAGGCGTACCTGTGCGGAGGATGTGAATGCCGGCACTGAGGCCAGGAAGGCCGTGACGGCTGTCAGCATAAGTTTCTTGTTAATCATTGTCTTTTAGTTTTAGAATATTCCGTTGAGTTTGCGGAGAATTTTAGGGGCGCACTCTTCCCAGAACCTGGAGTCGTGGGCTCCCCTGCGGGTTATGTATTCATACTGGATTCCGGCTGCGTCAAGTTCTTTCACAAAGCTTTCGTTCTGTGAGAACAGCTGGTCCTCCGTGCCCATTTCCATCACAAGTTCCGGAAGGTCTTTCGGGGACTTGAAGAATGAACTGAGCGCAGGAGTGGTAGCCGTTCCGGAGCCGTAACATGCCGCGGAGCATGCATATACGCAGCAGAACATCTCAGGGTGCGACATGCCGTAGTAAAGCGAGCCATAGCCTCCCATGGAAAGTCCTGCGATGGCCCTGTTCCCGCGGCCTGCCTTCACTTTGTACGTGCTTTCAATGTGAGGGATGAATTCGTCAAAGAAATAAGTCCTGAAATTTATTCCTGCCATGTGCCCGTCGCAATAGAAAGAGTCGAACGCATTCGGGGAAACGATTATCATTTCCTTGCCTGATGCAGTCTCATTATGGGCAGCATATTCGTGAATCCGGTTGTGGTTGAACCAGTCGCTGTGCGTGCCCCACATTCCGTGCAGGATGTACAGTACCGGAAACTCCTTGCTTCCGTCGTAGCTTCCCGGAAGATAGACCGAGTACAGCATTTCCTGTCCGATTACCTTGCTCTGGAGTTTCAGGCCGCTTGTGAAGCTGGCATCCCCGTCCTTGGGCATCTTGTCAAGAAGATGCTTGTCGAAGTATATGTTCTTGTCTTTTGTCGAAACTGTCATCTCAAGGCCTGGACTGTGCAATACGAGAGAAAGACTGTAGCTGTCGTTTTTTCTTGTGACGGTCAGATTGCCGGACTCAATTTCCCTGAGCTGCCCGTCCACATCTGCGGTTGCTGTGAAATCCCTGTTTCCTATATTGTCTTGGACAAGGGAATATCTTCCGCCTTCGAGGTAGTTGACAGTGCTTTCTGCCGTCATTCCGATGGAGTTGCCGGACTTGTCGGATAATCTTAGGCTTATGAGGTGCAGGTTCTCTCCTTTGGAGCTTATGTCTGTTATTTCAACAAGGTTGGCATCCATATGCATGCTTTCCGGTCCTGTCGCCGGCTTCTCGCCCTGGCATCCGCCAAGAAGCGCAAGAACTGACACCAGCAGTGCCATTGTGCTTTTTCTGTTCATATCCGTAAAACTTTTAGAAGCTGTCCGGAACATGGTCGTCTGGACAGCTTCTTATAGTCATTGTGTCCTTTTGCCGGAAGGGCTTATGTTACAGGGCCTGGTTGACCTTGATGACAGAGGGCTTGATTTCGGTTTCAAGGCTTGCCCTTATGTCACGTGAGGATGCTCCGGCCTGGAAAATGTAATTTCCTCCTTCGACTTTCCATGCGTTCTGCTCCTGGTCAAATGACGCGAGGTCGGCATCAGCCACGGTAAGTGTGATTGTCTGCGACTCTCCGGGCTTCAGCTCGCGTGTCTTGGCAAACGCCTTGAGTTCGCGTACAGGCTTGTCCATTGTGTCCGCAGGTGCTGATACATAGAGCTGTACGGCTTCCTTGCCGGCGAATTTTCCGGTGTTGGTGACAGTTACAGTCATCTTGGTAACGCCTGCTGAATGTGAGATTGCAGGGCTTCCGTACTCGAATTCAGTATAGGACAGGCCGTATCCGAAAGGATATGATACCTCTATTCCGGCCTTGTCAAACCAGCGGTAGCCGACATAGATGCCCTCCTCGTATTCCGTATAGTCCACATTGCGCACTTTCTCGCCTTTGTCCGCGTCAAGCGTCTTTCCGAACATGCCGAACTCAAGATCCACAGGGAAGTTCTTTGAGGACGCGTGGTCCTTGTAGGCTACTGGGAATGTCATTGTAAGCTTTCCGGAAGGGGATGCATTGCCTTTGAGCACGTCTGCGACGCTGTTTCCTCCTTCCTGTCCTGCCTGCCATGCGCAAAGGATGGCGTCAGGAATGCCTTTCCATGAGGCAGTCTCGATGACGCCGCCTATGTTGAGCACTACTACGGCCTTTTTGCCTGCAGCATGGAATGCCTTGGATACCTCACGGATAAGCTCCTGCTCTTTTGCGGTGAGTGAGAAGTCTGACACTTTCCTGTCCAGGAATTCTCCAGATGTGCGTCCTATGGTTATGATAGCCGCGTCATTGGCTGAAACTGATGATGCAAGCTCCGCCTTTGATGGCACTATTTCTCCGGCGCGGTTCTTAGGCATGAACATGGCCATAGGATTGTCGCTCTTCGGATTGAGCCTTTCGGTTTCTTCCGCTATATACTTGAGATACATCTTCTCAAGGGATTTGTCCAATTTGTAGCCTGCATTGGACAGGCCTTCCTGAAGTGATACTGTGTATGCACGGTTCACATTGCCTGAACCGGTGCCTCCAGCGATGAAATCGTAAGATGTGGTTCCGTAGAGGGCCACGTTCTTTATCTCGGATGAGAACGGAAGCACGCCATCGTTCTTCAGGAGCACCATTCCCTCTGTAGCGGACTGCCTTGTCACCTTGGCATGTGCCTTGAGGTCCGGATTGTTGCTGTATTTGTATCCCTTGAACCTTGGAGAAAGCATTATCAGCTCAAGTATCCTCTTGACATTGCGGTCGAGGACGGCCTCGTCGAGAGTCCCGTCCTGAACACCTTTCACGATGGCTTCGAACTGTCCGTCACGTCCGGGCTGGAGCATGTCATTACCTGCTTCCATCTGGGCGCATGCGTCCTTTCCACCGAACCAGTCGGTCATCACCATGCCCTTGAAGCCCCAGTCGTCGCGAAGAACGGTCGTGAGCAGGTCCTTGCTCTCGGATGTATAGACTCCGTTGAGGTAGTTGTATGATGACATCACTGTCCATGGCTGTGACTCTTTCACTGCTATCTCGAAGCCCTTGAGATAGATTTCGCGCAGTGCTCTCTTGCTTATCAGGGCGTCATTGCCCATGCGGTTGGTCTCCTGGTTGTTTGCCGCGAAATGCTTTATGGATGTTCCGACTCCGTTTTTCTGTACTCCGTTAACGTATGCGGCTGCAATTTTTCCGCTTACTACCGGGTCTTCCGAATAATACTCGAAATTCCTTCCGCAAAGAGGGTTCCTGTGTATGTTGAGCGCGGGGGCGAGAAGCACGTCTGCGCCATATTCGAGCACTTCTTCTCCGATTGCATTGCCGACCTGCTCAACCAGCTCCTGGTTCCATGTGGATGCAAGGAGGGTTCCGATAGGGAAGTGGGTGCAATAGTAGGTGGCTTCGTCCCCTTCACGCACCGGATTGATGCGCAGTCCTGCAGGGCCGTCAGCGAGAACTATCGCTGGTATGCCCAGGCGCGGAATCGGATATGTGGTTCCGGCCGCTCCCGGTACGAGATTCCTGGTCTCACCGATGACGGGGGCGTCTCCGCTTGTTCCTGCCATTCCGGTTCCGATGACAAGATGGGCTTTCTCCTCGAGGGTCATGGCTCCGATTACCTTGTCGATGGATGCCTTTCCGAGCTGCGGGTCTCCTTTTGGACCGCATGAGAGCATTGCCGCTGCCGACAATGCCATCAATGCTGTTTTCATTATCATGTCCATACTACTTGAAGAGCATAGGTACGAATTCGGTGAGGTAGATTCTCCAGTTCTTCCAGATGTGTCCCTCTCCTGTCTCGTAGTATTCATAATCATAGCCTTTGCTGTCAAGCAATGCGCGGTACTCGTTGTTTGCCTGATAGAGGAAGTCCTTGTCTCCGATGGCAATCCAATAAAGGGCAGGCTTCTTTGCGAACTGTGCGGCAAGCTGCTCCTCGATGTTCTGATATACAGGTGATTTTGCGTCTTTGCTCGGCATTATGGCTGCAGAGAAGAGACCTACATAGTTGAACATGTCAGGATAGTACTTTGATATGTGCAAAGAGTGGTATCCCCCCATTGAAAGCCCTGCGATTGCCCTGTGCTTCTTGTCCTTATATACTCTCCAGTTGCTTTCGACGAATTTCACCACGTCTGGGAATGACATCTCGAATGCTCCGTCCATCATGCCGCGCTGCTGCATTCCTGGTATGCGCTCAAAGCCTTCCACACTTTCTCCGGGGGCAGCCTGCTCTCCTGCATTGCCGTTTGTCATCACTACAATCATCGGCTCGGCCTTGCCCTGTGCGATGAGATTGTCAAGAATCTGCGCTGTCCTTCCGAGTGCAATCCATGCCTCTTCGTCACCGCCTGCGCCGTGGAGCAGGTAGAACACAGGATATTTCTTGCTCTTGTTCTGCTCGTAGCCGGCAGGCGTATAGACTGTGAGCCTGCGGTTCATCTTGAGTGACGGGCTTTCGTACCATACTCTTGTCACGCTTCCGTGCGGCACGTCATTCACCTTGTAAAGGTCTGCGCGTCCTCCGCCGATGATGAACACGTTGGTTACGGACGCCACGTCGCGTATCATATATACGTTTGAAGGGTCACGCATCATAAGCCCGTCAACGACAAATGAGTAGCTGTAAAGTTCCGGCGCGAGAGGTGCGGAAGTGAATTCCCAGATCCCGTCCTTTTCAATGAGGTCGGCGAATCCCGGACCGTCGAATGTTCCGAAAGGAGTCTCTATTTTCTGTGTAGGGAGGAAGTCTCCTGTCACCTGTACCTTGACCGCTTTCGGGGCACGGAGCCTGAATGTGACGCTGTTGTCCGGATTGATTTCAGGCGATTTGATTTGTGAGCCTCCCCAAAGGGCCTGTTGTGCTGATGCGCAGATGCCGATGAGCATTGCTGCGGCTGCAATGATGAATTTCTTTGTCATATGTGTCTTGGTTTATGGGCACCGGGATTCAGTTCCCGGCGCCCCGGTTTTTTACTGTGCGAATGTTACCGGTCCGGTATATCTGGCGTTGATCGCGCTGCTTTCGATTGTTATGGTGTAGTTGTCGCCCTCGGAGGTCACCTTGAGCGTGCCGTCGAGAATCTTTTCCGCGGATGTCGCTCCGTCCGTGACGGTCCACCAGCATGTGCCCCAGTTGAAGAACTGCATGCCCCACATCTCGGTGTCATATCCGATCCCGAATTGCCCCTCGCCGACTTTGCCGCCTTCGGTGCAGGCCTGGTATGTCCCTTCGTGGAGTTTTCCGTCAGCACTGTAGATGTCTGCGGCAAGATAGTTCCCTGTACCGCTGTAAATCCAGCTGTATGTCGCAGGGTCATATTCGGCGGATACTCCGTCAGTCGCGAGATTGAGGGTCACGAGTCCCTGGTTTGCGGATGCGGAAATAAGGGTTTTCAGCTCAGTGTATGCCACAGCCTGTCCACCGTCCGGGTCAATTGCCTCAATCTTTCCGTTATAGCGGAAGAAGAGTCCGTTGTGATTGTAGGTGATGGTGTATGTCGAGCCGTTCTTCTCCACAAGTATGTCTCCTTCGAGAATCTTTTCCGCGGATGTCGCTCCGTCCGTGATGGTCCACCAGCATGTGCCCCAGTTGGTGAATACCATTCCGATGCCCCAGAGGTCGCCGGGGTCCCAGCCTATGCCGTATTCTCCGGCATTGACGGTTCCGCCTGTTGCGCTCGGCTTGTATGTGCCGGGGTGGAGGTAGCCGTCCTCGCTGTAAATATCGACTGCAAGGTAGTTTCCTGTGCCGCCATATACGTTCTGCCATGTGGCAGGGTCGTATGTCATGCTTACGCCGTCAGTGGCAAGCTGCATTGTGACGGTATTGGTGCCGTTGTTGAGGTTGCTCTGTGCCTGAAGCACCTTGGTGAGCATCACCGGCTCAGGGTCAGCCTCGTATGTGAGGGCAACATTTGCCTTGACCTGCACGATGCTCTCGTCAGCGAGCCATAGCGTGCCTGAGATTGTATAGTCACCGTTGTCTGAAACTACTGTGATGCTTCCGTAGTCAAGTCCGATGCTCTTTGCCTGTCCGTTGGTGACAGTGTACATGGCGGAGCCGTCCTGGCCTACTATATAGTTGCCTTTCTTTGCGGTTCCGGCAGGTGCTGCGGTATATGCGGCGTCATGGAGGAAGTATTTGTCCCCGATGAATTTGACGCAGAGCACAGAGCCTGTTCCCTGCCAGTTTCCTTCCGAACCTGTCACACCTTCGGTGGCAAGCTCTAAGGTGAACATGCGGACATTCCCGACTTTCTCTGACGGCTGAGACAGGACCTTGGTCATTTCACAGACTTCGGGTGCGGGATATTTTCCTGTGAGAGGTGAAATCGCGTCCCTGACGCATGAGCCGAGTGCAAGAACTGATGCCGCGGCCAAAAACATATATTTCAGTTTCATTGTATTTCCTTTTTTAGTTCTGATGGTTACCATCCCGGGTTCTGTGTGATGTTCTTGTTCAGACGTATTTCTACGCCGGGATAAGGAAGCCTGTTGTGCTTTTGCTTGAAACCATATTTTGACGCGTCATCTCCGTTGTACTTGTTGTATGTCACATGTCCGTTGGAGTCAAGGATAGGGCAGTGCTTTCCGTTGTCTTTCATTTTGGCCTCCGCCTCTCCCCAGCGGAGCAGGTCCTGGAAGCGTGTGCTTTCTCCGCACAGCTCGACCCTCTTCTCCCTCTTGATGTCGTCAAGGGTCACTCCTGATTTCTCGGAAGCCTTGGCACGTCTGCGGATTTCGTTGAAATACTTGTCTGCGTTGTCCTGTCTTCCAGCCATGAAGCTTGCCTCGGAAGCGCACAGCAGAACTTCTCCGTAACGCATCCAGCGTGGGTTGTTGATGTTGCAGAAGAAGCCCGCTCCGCCTGCATACTGGCCGTACTGCTCCTGGAGGACTCTCCATTTCCACATGAAATATCCCTCGTTGATGATTGTTCCGCCGATGTTGATGCTGTGGCCCCTCTCTTTCATCTGGTCGTAAGTTTTCAGAGAGGCATTGAGGCGGTATCCGTCTGCTCCCTCGGATGCCACGAAATCGTCATAGAGGCTCTTTGTCGGGTTTAGGAAGCCCCAGCCTGTGTCTGCAAGGCCGTCAGCCTTGTTCAGGGACATCTTGTCGGTGCGGTAATGCACCATCACAGCGAAGATTGTGTAGTAGTTCTCGTATCCGTTGTTCGGATTGTCAACCCTCACGCTTTCGAAGATGCTTTCGCAGTTCTGCTTTGCATTGAAAGAGATGATGTTCTCATAATCGTCATAAAGCCTGTAGAGCTTGCTGCCGATTATTTCGTCAAAGATGTCGGCAGCCTCTTCGTATTTGTTCTGCCACAGATATGCCTTGCCGAGTATGGCCTGGGCGAACTGCTTGGTGACTCTCCATGTCTTGTCGTCCGCATTTTTCTTCTCTGTGAGCATGCCTGAGGCGATGGCCTCCGTGAGGTCGGTCTCAACAAGGTTCCAAAGCGCTTCCGTAGAGCCGTTAGGCTGTGCATATTCGCTTGGCTCAAGCTCATGGTCAACCAGAGGCGGGTTGCCCCACATGGTGATAAGCTCGAAATATGACCATGCGCGGAAAACTTTCGCCTCAGCTCTTGCGCGCTGCATAATCTGGGAGTCTCCGTTTACATGTCCGAGCACTACATTGGCCTTGTAGATAATCTGATAGTAGCTCTGGAACATTCCCTGGAGGAAGCTCTGGTCTGTTCCGAAGGTGAATTCGTTGAGCTGCTCGAGGTCTCCGTTGTCGTTGCGTCCGCCTCCGCCTGCCCAGAAGTCATCGGTGAGCATGTTCTTGCCCATCAGATAGTTGAATTCGAGACCGCGCATCTGGAGGTAGCATGCGACTACCGCATTTTCCGCCTCCTCATCGGTCTGGTAATATGTCTCGTAGTTCAGTACTCCTTTCTGCGGAATGTCCAGCAGTCCGTTGCATGAGCTCAGGAGCATGGCTGCCGCCGCAAATGATGTGATTATATGTTTTGCCTTCATTTCCGTAAAGTTTAGTGTCATTAGAATGTGATGCTGAGACCTGCCACAACCTTCTTTGAGGTAGGGTAGTTGCCTTTGTCCACTCCGAGTGCGTTTCCGGCTCCTGTGATTTCAGGGTCGAATCCCGGGTATTTCGTAAAAGTGAAGAAGTCGTCGAGTGAGGCATATATCCTCAGGTTCTCAACCTTGATTTTCTTCATCCAGCGCTGCGGGAAGGTGTATCCGAGCTGAATCTGCTTGATTTTGAAATATGCTCCGCTGAATACGCAGGCGTCTGAAGTCATGTACTTGTCCATGTCAGTGGCTCCGGCCTTAGGTGTAGTTCCTGCGGTATTGGTGGTTCTCCACCTGTTCTCGGTGAAGTATGTGAGTTTGTTGAGCGTATAGTCAGGACGGTTGAGGCAGCAATAGATGTCGTTGCCTGCCGAACCTGTCCCGAATACGATGAGGTCAAGTCCTTTCCATGCCGCGGTCAGGGTGATTCCGTAGTTGATGTCGGCCATTCCTTTTCCTATCATGGTCTTGTCCTTGTCATCAATAGTGCCGTTGTTGTCGAGGTCTTTGAACTTAGGGTTTCCGGTCTCAGGGTCGATGCCGTCGGACTTGTAGCCGTAGAAATACCATGCGGGCTTGCCCACTTCAAAGCGTGTGATGGCTCCGTAAGAGTGGAAAGTCGCTCCGTCTATCGCGCTGAGGGTCTCATGGATGTGCGTTACCTTGTTCTTGAGGGTTGACAGGTTTCCGCGTATGCCGTAGCTGAAGTCACCCGCATAGTCCTGCCAGCCGATCTCAAATTCAAATCCTGTATTGGAAATGTTGCCGGCATTGACAGGGGAGGCTGTGTTTCCTACGACAGTTGACGGAGTTATGCCAGTCACGATAAGGTCTTTGGTCTCTTTGAGGAACCAGTCTGCGGAGAAGCTGAGCCTATTGTTGAAGAAACGTGAGTCGATACCGATGTTGGTCTGCTCAGAAGTTTCCCATTTGAGCTCTTTGTTGCCTGTTGCAGAAGGAGCGTAGCCGTCAACATATTCCAATCCGTTTCCTGTAGGGTATGAACCTGCTGATGTAATGACGGTGGCATATCTGTAGCCTCCGAGGCTTGATGTCGAGCCGTTCTGTCCCCAGCTTGCACGGAACTTGAGGTGTGAGAGCCACCTTCTTGAGTCCGTCATGAATTTTTCGTTCGAGATTACCCAGCCGGCGGATACAGCAGGGAAATATCCCCAGCGTTTCTCGATAGGAAGGATGCTGCTGTCCGCGGCATCTGCACGGAGTGATGCCTGTATCAGATATTTTCCGTTGAACTCATAATTGAGACGTCCGAAGTAAGAGTTCTTTCTTGTGAGCCCCGGCTCGCCGCCTGAAACGCTGTTCGTGGCGTTGTCATTGGCATATGCGAAATACCAGAACAGAGGGTCGTCTTTCTTGAAGCCGAGTCCTGCCTCTGCATTTCCGCTTCTTGAACCGTTGACTCCGAAGCTGCGGTTTTCGCTGTAGCTGGTTCCGAGCATTATGCCGAAGTCGTGCTTCTTGATTTTCCTGCTGTAGTTCAGGAAGTTTTCCCACTGCCAGTATGTGCTTGCGGATGAACCTGCGCTGACTGAAAGATAGTCGTTCTTTATCTGGCCGTTTGCATAGTAGTCATGTGAAACGCTGTAGTTTTCTCCGCTGGAGAGACGGTAGCCTAAGCGTGAGGTGACTGTAAGGCCTTTGATAGGCATGAAGTTGATGTAGGTTGTTCCGTTGATGTTGTATCCGCGGTTGTATCCGTCAGAGCTGTCGCGCATTATGTAAGGGTTGACATTCTCTCCTGTGACGAATGCCGAGAGACCGTATATGTTGCCCTTGCCGTCGCCGAGAAGAGGTGCATGCGATTTGTCATTATAGATGGCCTGCATGTGTGCCGGGAGAGCATTCTCCGGATACATCGGCTTGGTCAGCGGGTCGAGTGTGAGCAGGGAGAGCATGTAGCTTCCGTACTCCGAGCCTTCTGAAACTGATTTGCTCTTGTAGTATTCCACCTGGTTGTTGGTGCCGATTTCAAGCCAAGGCTTGATTTTCCAGCTTGCGTTTATCATTCCGGTGAGGCGCTCATAGACGTCCTTGTCTCCGGCAACGATACCGTTGTTGTCGAGGTATGAGCCTGAGACGTAAATAGACCTGTCAGCGTCACCTGCCGAGAATGTGAGATTGTGCCTGTGCATGATTGAGTTCTCGAAGCCGGCCTTCACCCAGTCTGTGTTTGTGACGAAGTCCCAGTTGTTGTAGAATTTCTCGAGGGAAATCAGGTTTGCCTCGGTGTAGTAGTCAATGAACTGTTCGGAGTTCATCATGTGAGGGACTTTGGCTACGCTCTGGCTTGAGAGCTGGAAGTCATATGTGATTTTGCCGCTGCCCTTTCCTTTCTTGGTTGTGATGAGGATGACGCCGTTTCCTGCGGATGAACCGTAGATTGCGGCCGACGCTCCGTCCTTGAGCACCTCCATTGACTCGATGTCATTAGGGTCGATTCCGGCGATGTCGCCTGTGATTCTGCCGTCCACTACATACAGAGGGTCGCTTGAGTTGTTGGAACTGACTCCGCGTATGCGTATTGATGGCGATGCTCCCGGCTTTGCTGAAGAACTGAGCACCTGTACGCCTGAGGTCTTGCCCTGGAGGGCCTGTGAGGCCGATGTGATTGTGCGGGACTCCATGTCTTCGGACTTGACCTGTGACACGGCTCCGGTGAGGGAGCTTTTCTTCTGTACGCCGTATCCGACAACAACGGTCTCTTCAAGAACCTGGGTGTCCGGCTCCATCCTGACATTCATTGTACCGGCTGTCGCCGTTTTCCTGATTGTCACATAACCCAAGTAATAAAATTCGAGGGAGGCTCCTTCGGAGACAGTCAGGCTCCAGTTGCCGTCAACATCTGATATGGCACCGTTTTGCGTCCCTATTTCGATGATGCTCACTCCTGCCATAGGGGTGTTCGTCTCATCGGTAATCTTTCCGGACACCTTAATCTGTGCAAGTGCGCAGAAAGGCCCGGCCAAGATGAGCAGTATGGCCAAGGCCATTCTCTTCATCGCTGAGAATTTCTGATTGTTTCTCATCTGTGTTTTGGTTATCAGTTAATAATTAAGGTGTTGTATCAAAATCCCCTTGTAGGGAATGACCTGACGAAATCCGTCAGTTCTTTGTCGTGGTTATATCTTACCTCGCATTCGTTTCCGAAGAACATTGTAGCCCCGTCCTTGCAGCTGAACGGTTCCCAATGGGGAAGACCCTCGGCGTCCGGGTTGCCGGTATGTGCGAAATTGAGCCATGCGCCGCTCATCTTGTCAGCGAGAATGACCGCGTCTTTTCCTCCTCCGGTCATTGAGGCATGCCTGATGGCATTATTGAATACGAAAGGTATTTCCATGCAATGGGTGCTCCTGAGCATTCCGTCCATTACCGGAGACTCCCATGTGAACAGGTACATATATACCGGTGCACCGCCCTGGCGTGATTTTAGGCGTGCCTGCTCGATTGCCCCTGGCCTGAAAGTGAAGTCTGTGTCTATCATGTCCTGAGGAGTGCAACCCGGATATGTCTTTTTGAAAAGCGTGATGAATTCTCCGGTCCTGTCACCATAACGGGTGGCCAGGAATTTCCTCGCGTTTCCTTCCTGTACCCCGCGGAACGCAGGTACATAAGTGCTCATGGTAAATTCATGGAGAGTAGTGCCTATAATAAGAGGAATGTCCTTTGACTGTTCCGGCGCCTTGGGGTCAAACGGCTGTGACGGAAGAACAGAACCGTCCACTGTCGGTGCCCATCCGAAGATGAATGTGGATATCCCGTCTTTTTCAGCATCTGCCCTGACTGCAGCGACGGCTTTTTCTCCGGCTGCAAGAAGCTGTTCGTATGGAATCTGTGCGAGCTTTTCCATCTCATTCGGACGTATCCCAAGTTCTTTGGCGGTGGCCGCGCCGATTCTGCGCGAATATTTTGCGTCCATTGTACGCAGCATTGAGCCGCTCTGTACTATAGCCTTGTGGAAAAGTCCCTTGGCGGCCGGTGTGGCAAGCAGTGTGGATACCTTTCCGCCTCCTCCCGACTGTCCGAATATGGTTACATTGGATGGGTCTCCTCCGAATGAACTTATGTTCCTCTGTACCCATTGGAGCGCTGCCACAAGGTCGAGAAGGCCGGCATTGCCTGATTTGGCATATTTTTCTCCGAATGCTGAGAGGTCAAGGAAACCGAGGACGTTGAGCCTGTGGTTGAGGGTTACGACTACAACGTCTCCTTTTTCCGCGAGGCTCTTGCCGTCATATGACGGAAGCTCCTGTCCGGAACCGGCTGCATATCCGCCTCCGTGAAGCCATACCATTACCGGGCGCTTCTTGCCGTCTTCAAGTCCTTTTGTCCAGATGTTCGCCCTGAGGCAATCCTCGCCTGGGAAGCCGTCATTCCAGGCGAATGCGAACGCCATTTCGTCACTCTGCCATCCTGTTCTCTTTGCCTGCGGGCATGTCGGGCCATAGGATCTGCAGCTGCGTATGCCTTCCCACTTGTCTGCCGGGACAGGAGGCATGAACCTTTCGGCCTTCGCATAAGGTATTCCCTTGAAAACATAGACATTACCGTCAACATATCCGGCAACCTTTCCGTTTTCCGTAACAGTGAGGGCGTCATCATTGCCGGCCCTCAGTTCGCCGCAGCACGCCTTTTCCGTGCCATGCGGCGTAGTGCAGCTTCCGCAGGACATGGCCAATATCCCGGCGGCTGCAACGGTCATCAGTTGTGAAAATTTCATAAAATGTGTTTGATGTGGTTTTCCGTTGCAAATTTCTTTTGTTTGCGCCATCCCGGCTTTCTGATTCGTATTTATTGTTTTTGAATTCGTGCAAATGAGTTTTCGATATTGTTCAAATGTTTTTCTGATTGTTCAAAAAAACGCCGGTTCTTGCCGCATGTATGCTTTTTTGCTAAATTTATGGCTGCTAAACTGATGACCCTTATGAGACAATGCTTATTTGTTCTTTTATTGTTGCCGCTGATCTGCTGTACGCGGTCCGAATATAAGCCCATGGTGCGCGAGCGTCTTGACAGTCCTGTAATTTCAAATGACATATCTAACAACAGGGTGACATCCTTTGCGGAAGATGTGCATGGGCATATCTGGATAGGCACTTTCCGGGGACTTAACAAGAGCACAGTGCATGAGTTCCATCAGTATTTCTGCACAGAAGATTCGCTCAGCATAACGGACAACCAGATTCAGACCTTGCACCGTGACCGCGGAGGACGCCTGTGGGTTGGCACGGTCAACGGGCTTTGCCTATATACGGACCGGGATGAATTCAGGAGGATACCGATGGACTCGGACGCCAGGAATATAGTGCAGATTCTTGAAGACAAGTCAGGACGGATATTCGCAAATAATTCCGAATCGCTTTTTGTCTATGATGAAGAGTCATGCCGGCTTGTGACTGTTGTTGAGTGTCTTGACTGGTCGCGTCAGTATTTCTCACGATGTTTCGTAGGGCCTTCAGATGATGTGTTTGTCGTCAGCAGTTCGGAAATAAGGTGTTATGGACAGGATGTGAGGCTGCCGAAATGGTCCGTGCCGCTTCAGTGCCCTGACCCTTATTATTCGTTCATGTCGCAGGACGGCGTTATATTGCTGTGCAGTTCCGGTCGTGTGGAGGCCTTTGACACGAAGGCGCGCAGATATGTTGATACTCCTCTTGAGGAACATCCTGCGGTCAGTGACTCTTACATAGGCCTTATATTCCAGTTCGCTCCGGACATGCTGCTCTTCTGTACCCTTCATAGCGGGCTTTTCATGTACAACTGCAGCACCGGTGAGATATGCGGACAGAATGACAGCAGTTTCCCGTTCAAGGCTCCGGATTTCAAGATAAATACGATTTTCCGGGATTCAAGGGATAATTTGTGGATAGGTTCCTATGACCAGGCATATTCCGTAGTCTATAATTACAAGGAACGTTTCAATACGGATGCTGTCCTGAGTTCCGCATTTGAAAATGTTTCCGTCAATTCCGTAGATTGCGACCATGACGGGAATCTGTGGTGCGTGACGCTTCGGAATGAACTTTATGTGTATTCTCCGGAGAGTAATATGTTGAAAAAGTTGCCCTCAGTGGCTCAAGGCCTCATCAGGCTGGTGTGTGCCGGGCATGGTGACGAAATATGGATAGGTACATTCGATTCCGTTGTGAGATGCAGGTGGAGGGACGGGCGTCTGACTCGTATGGCTGAGTATCCAGTGCAGGGACCTATATCAATGGCGCGCGGAAACGACGGCATGATGTGGATAGGTACGGCGGGAGCCATGATTTATGGCATTGATGAGGATGGTATGCGGGAATACGGCCCGTTTAGCCAAGGATATTCTTTTGTCTCAGCCATCCTTCCGTTGGGGGCAAAGTTGCTTGTGGGGGTATTCAAGGAGGGGCTGTGTGAGGTCTCTGCTGAAGGGCATGTGAGCAAGGCACGTGTGGAGCCATCTTTATGGAAAGCGTGCATCAGGCGCTCCGTGTTCGTCCCGACTTGTCTGTTCTGTGACAGCTCAGGTGACATATGGGTTGGCACGATGGCTAATGGCCTGTTGAGATATGCTCCGGATACAGGTGAAATAATGCCTGTTCCGGGCGCGCCGTGCACCGACATCTGCAGCATAGAGGAAGACTTTCTCGGAAATCTCTGGGTAAGTACCCAATACGGACTCGGGAAATATGACCGCTCTGTGTCCGAGTTCATCAACTGGTACACAGCGGACGGCATAGGGGGCAATCAGTTCTATGACAGGTCTTCATGTATCATGAAGGACGGCAGGATCGTGTTCGGAGGGACTCACGGCATTACGGTTTTTGACCCGATAGACGTGATGCCGGACAGGGAAATATCCGTGTGCTTTGAGAACATCAAGGTACACAACCGGCTTGTGCGTCCCTCCGTCGGGGGATGTATTGAGAAGGCCTTGCCATGCCTTCCTGAAATAAGGCTTGAACACAGCCAGAACAGCTTCAGCATATCATTCTCGGCGCTCGAGTACGGGGAATATGAACGGGTGCATTATTTCTACCGCATGGATGGCTTTGACAGCTATTGGATTGATGCCGGAAACAACCGGGAAGCATATTATGCCAATCTCCCGTCGGGAAAATACCGGTTCAAAGTACGTATAACTGACAATGACAGGAATACTGTGCTCGCCGAAAATTCCATTCCTGTAGTAGTGAAATCATCGCTGTGGCTTTCATGGTGGGCTTTGGGCCTTTATGCCGGATTCTTCGGGTTTGTCCTTTGGGGGCTGCTCCGTATGCGCAGGCAGATTTCTGATGAGAAGCGCGCGAGGGAGCGTGAAATGATGGAGAAGATTCAGGAGAAGAAGGTCAATGAGATGAACATGAACTTCTTTGCCAACATATCACATGAGTTCCGCACGCCGCTGACAATGATTTCCGGGCCTGTGACGCAGCTGCGCCAGTCCGAAAGCGTTAGCGAGGAGGACAGGCGCATGCTCAACATCGTACAGAGGAACATAAGGCGCATGCTGCGTCTTGTGAACCAGCTTCTTGATTTCAACAAGATGGAGAATGACACTTTGCGTCTCCAGGTACGTAAGGTGGACATCATTTCACAGTTGCGTGACCTTGCTGACATTTTCCGTGTTACTGCGGAGGAGAAGGGCATCGCTTTCAAGGCATACGGGCTTGAGGACAGTCTGGAAGTATGGACAGATGATGACAAGCTTGACAAGATATGTTTCAATCTCCTTTCCAATGCCATGAAATTTACGGCTTCCGGGGGAAAGGTAGAACTTTCCCTTGACATGCTCTCAAAGGAGGACGCGATGGCGCATTTCGCCCTTAAAGAGAGTGATACGGATTCGAGGTGGGTCAAGATTGCGGTGAGGGATACCGGACCAGGTGTACCTGAGGACCAGCTGGAGCGTATATTCGAACGATATTGGCAGCTTGGTAACCAGGTTCAGGGGTCTTACAACTGGGGCACAGGGATAGGACTGTATTTCGCAAGGACGCTCGCTTTGATGCATCATGGCTATCTCAAGGCCGCCAACCGTTCTTCGTGCCGCGGTGCAGAGTTCACTTTGCTGCTTCCGGCTTCGGAATCCTCGTATGCCGGGCATGAAAAAGCTCCTCAGGGGGGGGCAGGCCTAAATATACGGCAGAAGAGCATAAAATATACTAAGCTTCCGGATGACGGGAAGAATCTTGCGGGTCAGACTGTCCTTGTCGTGGATGACGATGCCGATGTCTCACATTGGCTTAATGAACTGCTTTCGCCATATTACAGGGTCATAAGCCGCTTTGATGCGGATTCTGCCTATGTGTTCATGAAAGAGGAGGCACCTGATGTTGTGGTGAGCGATGTTGTCATGCCGGGAAAGACAGGATATGAACTGTGCCGTCAGATAAAGGATGACATACAGCTGTCCCATATTCCTGTAATCCTGCTCACTGCCAAGGCCACCGTCGAGAACCAGGTCGAGGGACTGGAATGCGGTGCGGATTCATATGTGACCAAGCCGTTCGAGCCGAAGTATCTGCTTGCGTTGATTGATTCGCTTCTGAAGAACCGTGAGAAGATAAAGTCCATGCTTGGTGAAGCTACTGAAGTTGAGTCACTGGAGGAGAATGTGCTTTCTCCTCAGGATAACGCGTTTATGACGGAACTCTATCAGCTCATGGAAAATGAATTGTCCAATTCCGAACTTGATGTGTCACGCATGACAGAGATGTTGCACATTTCCCGTACAAAGTTCTATTATAAGGTGAAAGGCCTTACGGGGGAGAACCCGAGCGTGTTCTTCCGCAGGTATAGGCTCAACCGTGCCGCCCAGCTTCTGAAGGAGAGGAAATACAATGTGTCCGAGATAGCGGATATGACCGGCTTCAGTACCTTGTCGCATTTCTCAGTCAGCTTCAAGAAGCAGTTCGGCGTGTCTCCGAGCGAATATGTCAAATGAGAATGACCGCGCTCCTTGGGGACCGTACGGTACCATTTGATGCCGTGTGGCGTTTATTGTCTTTGCGGCCGGTTCCGAGTGTTTTCATGACATTCAAAAATTTCTTGCCCGGGTTATTTCTGTGGCATTTATGTTGCGTGCAGCGGCTTCTGTGAAACAAGCTACTTGAAATGCTTATTATGGCTCCGGCCATATCTTCCGGGCGGGTGAGGGGAGTTGGGACTCTTGTCGCGGCTTTCTGTATCTTGCCCGGTGCTATGGCGAGAACCTGGCATGCGGCCTCGGGTTTTCCGCGGGACTTGCGGTCCGTTTGCTTAAACAGGTCAAGCAGGCAATTAAAAATGCCATGAAAACAAAACTCCAAGCGGTCCTGATGGCCATTGCCTTATCAGCCGCATGCAGCTTCGGCTGCTTCGGGCATATTGATGCTCGTTCTCAGATTTTCAGAAAAAAACAGAGCGATATGCCTGTGATTCTTTGCTGCATCAGACTCTGGTTTCCGAAGATTCTTATTATTTATTGCATTCTTTGCTTGAGCGTGAACATAAATGCGCAAACAAAACAGTATGGATATATTCCGCCTTTAAGTGTGAATTCTCCCCAGACGGCTGAAATGATACGTTACGATATGGTTCCTGTGGATTTATATTCCGGCCGTATTTCTCTTGAGGTGCCCCTTTTGCATATTAGCGACAAGGATTTTGATTTTCCAGTCAGTCTCCGATACAACTCCGGAGGGTTTAAGCCGGCTGATCCTGACAATATTGTAGGACGGAACTGGATGCTGAATTGTGGAGGGCTTGTGTATCGTGAGATAAATGGTGTTCCTGATGAGGTGAAGGGCTATCATGTCGGGCAAACGGATGAAGATGATGTAGATGGGTTCCGTAATCTTCTGGGAAGTAAAAATGCTTTTGCAAAAGATTCCATAAAGACTAAGATTTACGGGAATCCATATGATTTTGCTTCACGTTACAATATAACTGTAAACGTTTCGACAATTCCAGGCCTGGGAAATGGAATGATAGAGTCTTCTGCTGATTTGTATCATTTTTCTTTTGGTGAATATTCCGGAAATTTTATGATAGGCTTTGATGGGAAAGTAAGTTCAGTTACTGTCTCAGGGAAAGAATGTACGGTGGATTTGTCCGAGTATAAAATCGTAAGTGATACGAATCCTTATAATTCCAAGATAAAAATAACTTCCGCTGACGGATATACATATGTTTTCGGAGGACGTGGCTATGGGTCAATGGAGTATACCGCTCTTTCTTGGGAGAACGATTTTCCTTATGGAAGCAGTCAGCAGCCGGTCAATCCACATCAGATAAATGCATATTATCTCACAAGCATTGTGGCTCCGAGCGGACGGGAATTGGATATATATTATAGGGATATAGACAAGGAATATCATATCAATCCGTATATTATGACGCTTGGGTATAATCAGCATGATGCAGATGCGCAGTTGCAGTACAGCTATATGGAGCGGTCTTATTATTGCCGTACTGACATTTATCCGTTAGGATTGGCCGACTGGTTTATTCCTGAACCTGTGGCTCAGCGGTCTCTTACCAAGACTGTTATGATAGACCGTATCGAAACAGATTTGTGGACAGTGAAATTCTATTATTCCAAGAGAGGTAATTTGCCGGCAGCGTCAGAGAATAAACAGTTTCCGGAATATTGTGGAGCAAAACTGGATAAAGTTGTTCTCACATCTTCAGATTAAAGAGTGGAAGAATCAGTTTTGCGCTACAGTTATTATAGCGGGAACCGGATGTTCCTCAGAGAAGTTACAAATACGGAATCAGGAACATTTTCATTTGTGTACAATAATATCGAAGAAGTTTTTAATCCTACTTTGGAAAATACTATCGGGCCGCGGACTACAAATATTGACAATTGGGGCTATTGGAGAGGAAGTAAAAAATCGGGGAAGTTGTTTCCGAAAATGAAAACGCTTTCCAGTGTTCCTTACGATGTCGGATATGAATTGATCTCAGATGACAGACAGCCCACTGGAGATAATGTTGACGCAACATTATTGAAAAAAGTCATTTTTCCGACAGGAGGCAGTAGCGTTTTTGAGTATGAGCCGAATTATTGGTCTTCGTGCAGAAGTTTTAGCTTTAACTTGTGCGTTCCGTCTTGGGGATATTCACAACAAGGACAAAAGGAATTGTCGGGCGGGGCACGTATAAAAACAGTTAAATATTATGACAAGGCTGGTAAGTTTTTGGGTCAGAGACGGTATGATTATAAGCATCATCCGGAAGGGGAAATCAACTTCATGCCGTTGTATCGGTATACCGGGAGCCATTGGGATTCCGATAAGAAAAAATGGATTATAAATGGTATAGTCAGAAAGTCCGATGGGCTCAACTGGAAGCCAATGAATTATGATATTACCGGTTATACTGAGGTAAAAGAGTTATATGATGATTATACTGATTCTGCCAGTTTCTATAAGATAACGTCATTTGCGTCACAGCATTCATATGGTGATGTTTTTCCTATAAGAGGGGGGATCGATCCGGGAGCATTCTGTTTTTGGAAATACGGTATCGGAATATTCCCGACAGATGAAGCCGGTTATGTGCAGAGGTACAATGCCAATCTCGGGATGAAGCCTATGTGCAATGGCTCTTCAAGGTACGGAAAAATATTGAAGGAGAGTTATTATTCATCAGACAATGTTTTGCTGCGTGAGGATAACTACGAATATAAAATGATAGGGAAGGATACGGTGTATAACATTTATTCATTCCCGCCTCCGGACTATGGGGCAATGGTTGGAGTTTACGAACATATCGGCACGGAAATCCTTTATAGGTTTATGCTAAGCGAAAAACAGTCTGTCGAATATTTCTCTCCGTCCGGCAAGACTTTGAGGGAAAGTGTTGAATATGAGTATGACAAGGACGGATATCTGTTGTCGGAAATTCTTGGAAGGAATGGTAATCGGGTGTATAGGACTGATTACACTTATACGCATGAATATCAGGTGCCTCCAGACAAGGTAGCCTATTCGGTGACAGAAGGTGTCCCAGAGTTGGTGTACGAAGAGAAGTATTCTTCTTACAAGGATGGCAAAGGCTTTTGGCGAGTGTATGGTATAGACATTGGCAATGGTGCGGCTCCATTAAGGGAGGTGTCGTATGATTATTATGATGACTATGGAAATCCTGGCCTTGTCAGGACCAGAAACGGAATGTCAACGGTTTATGTATGGGGATATCACGGCCAATATCTTATGGCAAAGATTGAGAATGCGTCTTATGATGACGTTTCCAAGGCTTTGGAAGGTTCTCCAAAGAAATATTCGTCTTGCATGTATTCTTCGGACTTCATTGCTTTGGAAACATTGCGAGAAACTTTACCTGATGCTCAGGTGACAACATATATGTATTCACCGCAAATAGGTGTGACATCAATAACTTCACCGAATGGCCGGAAACATGACTACAAATATGATGAGGCCAACCGGTTCATACGAGAAACTCTGTATGATGACATAGGGGTGTCGTATATATGGAGAATGAACAGTTACAATATAATAAACATGTGAATCATGAAAACGCTGAAAAATCTTTCAATATATATCCGTTTGGCTTTGGTTTTCGTGCCAGTCTTCTCTTCTGCTCAGGTTTGGTGTGCAGATGGGCTGACGGAGCGTGCTTTCGAGAATATCCCTGTCAGTTATGAATCATGGGTGTATTCGGATGAGTATGACACTTCGTCCGGAAATAATGATTACGGTAATGCCAATAATGAAATACTTTATGATTTTACCATTGTACAGCCGGCTATAGTTGTGGTCAGCACTTCCGGTTCTTCCTTGGATGAGACTTCATTGTGCCTTAGGGGAAGAGAACTGTATGCTGCGGAAATGACGGAATATTTTTCGGACAATTCAGCCATATCTGAGCGCGAGAGGGAGATGATTGATCGTCTTGTGCATGACATGGGCACGGATTTGCCGGAAAATATCGGGGCAATCAAAGAGCGTCAGGCACTCATATGTGTGGAGCTCCAGGCCGGATATTATTCCGTTTATAGCGAAGGGTCTGATATAGGACATCCTAATAACGGTATGATCAAGACTGGCATTTATGTCTGTTATCTTGGACAAAATATGGAGAATGCCATTGATCTTGGTGTGCAGGACTGTGCATTCAAGACACAATGCATACATATGGTGAATTCTTTTGAAACTTCCGGTGAATTATATTTCAAGATAGAGCTCCCGACTTTTACACGGATGTTTGTAGATGGTGTAGGAGTACGCGGAACTTATGGCAAGTTGGCTGTCTTGGATGCATCTGGAAAAGAGCTATACAACAGTGACAGGTATCCGTCGAAAAAATATTATCCGCAGATTGATGATTGCCAACTGGTGGCGGGAACATATTATATACGTTCATATATGGAGCAGGGGATAGGTGAATTGTTTGTTAATATCAGGTCTGTACCGGCCGTAAGGCTTGGCGACAGCATGGAAAGGCCTTATATGCCATCCTCGTTTTTTTCGAACTGTACATATTCTCCCAGGTATAATACCGATTCCTACACGGACCGGCATATGGCAAATTCACGTAAAGATGTATTCATAGGCCTGCGCCTGCTTGTCCCGTTTAATGTCGTGATGGAGGACAATGACTCTTCTGTCCAAGGGGGCATTATTGCGACACTGGCTGATAGTAAAGGTGTGCAGATAGTTTGTCTTGATACATCAGATGATCCTATGCGGCAAGTGTCTGTGGATGTCCCGTCAGGCTTTTACTATCTTATACTTGAGGGAGCGGAGAATGACGGCGAGGTAGGAGTCAAGCTGGTGATGACAAAACTGGACTCATTGCTTGTGAAGAATAATTTTGTGCCGGATGCAGCATCCAATTATATCGTCACTGCTGTCCCGGCAGTTGAAGTGATATCCGGAGGAGAGGATTCGCAAGGCGGTAACATGAAGTTTGTTGTTGATTATTACGACGGTTTGGGGCGATTTGACCAGAGTGTGTCCCAGCGTGGCATCCTGGACAAAAGTGTTGTGTTGTCTTGTGTTGAATATGACCTGATAGGGCGTCCGGTCATTTCATGGAACACTATGCCAGGCCATCCTGACGGGGGGCTTATGAGCCGGACTGATGTGGCGGAATCCGCGGAAACGTTTTACAGGGACAAGGCTCCATATACCACTACGATTTATGCCGACAGCCCGCTGGAGCAGGTGGCGAAGCGATTCGGTCCTGGTGAAATCTGGAGACGCGACAGTTCCTCGGTGGACATAAAGTATATTACGGATACTTTGACAAGGTACGCTGTGGCCGGAGAACGGGACAACGGAAGACTTGTCATTGACGGGCATTATGAGTCCGGAGAACTGCGTATAGAAGAAATCCGTGATGAGAACGGGTACCTTACTAAAAAATATATTGATTGTTACGGACAGGATGTCTGTGTGGAGCGTGAAGGTCTGAGAACGTTTTATGTATATGATTCCTATGGCAATTTGCGGTTTGTCCTTCCTCCTTGTGTAAATGGCAGGATAGACCAGCAGACTCTTTGGGAATATGCTTATGCATATAATTATGATGACCGGAATTTGTGTCTTGGCAAAAGGATACCGGGAGCGAATTGGATTTTATTCTTGTATGACAAGTCCGGTTATCCGGTATATTCTCAGGATGGAGAGCAGAGAGTGCGCGGAGAGTGGATTTGTTCGATTCCTGACGTGTTCGGCAGAGAAGTGATACGAGGTGTGGCATCTTCCGTTCCTGATGCCTCCGGTCTTCGGCAATATAATGTATTTGCTGATTTTGATGCAGCTTATCCGTATGGATATCGTGTTAATGGAGTTGAGGCTCCGGAAAATCTGTTGAGTGTAAGATATTATGACAATTATGACTTTATCTTTCTTGACGGTACTCCTGAGGCGTTGAGGTATATGGAGAGTCCTGAATATGGCAGAAGATATGGGACTGATATTGATTATTTTAAGCATAAAGGACTCCTGACTGGCTCTTATGATAAGGTGCTGGGCAATGAGGCGGATTCTGTGTGGACTGCCAGTTATTATGACATAAATCAGCAACCGATTCAGACCAGACGTCTTCTTCCTCTTGGTGGAGAGCATATTTTGAAATGCCGGTATAATTTTGATGGTACGGTTGCGCTGTCTGAAGAGGTTGTCCGTCCTTGCCGTGATGCTGTATGTGACACGATGCTTACGAGGAATGAGTACGATGCCGAAGGCCGCCTTTGTGAAACGTCTGTATTTTTCAATGGTGCTCAGATGTCAGGAACAGATTATGTCTATGATGAAATCGGCCGTCTTTCTTCCGTCGCTCAGGGAGGGGAGGGAAAGCCGATAGATACGCAGATGCGATATAATGTGCGCAATTGGCTGGTGAGTTCGCGCAACAGTGAGTTTGAGTCGGAGCTTCGTTATGTTGACTCCCTCTCTCATGATGTACCCGCGGATTATTCCGGCAATGTGAGCGAATGGAGCTGGCGTAACGGTGACTCTGGTGTACATACCTATGGCTTTTGGTATGATGCGCATTCCCGTCTGACAGATGCTGTCCTCTATGGCCTGAGTGGTGATACGGACAGCTTCACGGAGTCAGGTATGGTCTATGATGACAACGGTAATATCCTGCATATTGACCGGACATCTTGTGATACCTTGTCTTCCCGTCTTGAATATGAGTATTCCGGCAATCAGTTGAATGTGGTGAATGACGGTGTTTCTGGAAAATCTTGGAGTTATCTCTATAATCAGAATGGCCAGATGTTTTACGACGGACGTAACGGGCTGCTGTTCACTTATAATATAGCAGGTCTGCCTTATCAGTGCGGTACACCGGACTCCCTTTTTGTGGTGTATTCCTATCTCGCGAGCGGTGTGAAACTTTCAGCAACAGATCCTTCCGGTGACGGCCTGTATTATATCGGCCCGATGGTTTATCGCAAGTCCGGAAGTTCAATGTCTTTCGAGGGTGCCTCATTCCCTGGTGGCCGTATTGTCGGCACAGATTCCGGTGCAGTTCCGTATTATTACCTTACAGACCATCTGGGCAGCACAAGGGCAATAATTGACGGATTCTCCGGAGAGGTAGTGGAGCGTGACGATTACTATCCTTTCGGTTCCCGCTGGAACTCCGGCCCGGAAGTGCCTTGGAACCGCTACCGTTTCAACGGCAAAGAATGGCAGACATTTTCCGGCCTTCCGTACATAGATTATGGTGCCCGCCTGTATGACCCCCAGTGGCGCCTCAGTTGGAATGCAATCGACCCTTTTGCCGAAAAGTATTATTCTGTCAGTCCTTATGCTTTTTGTTCCAATAATCCTGTTAACTTTGTGGATTGGGACGGAGGTTTTCCGTTTGTGGCTAATTTGGTTGGCGGAATAGCTTCTGCTGCTGTGGACTATACCGGTCAGATGATTGCTAATATTGTGAAATACAAGGGGATAAGCGCATCTTCATTCTTAAATGTTGATGTAGGAGATGTGGCCATCTCTTTTGGAGAGGGGTTCGTGACAGTCGGAGGCAATATAGTTAAGAAAGTCGCTACCAAGGCGGCTATCGCTGTAGTGAGTGAGGTGGCCCGTAATGCGGTTGATGTTGAGGTTGGCAATGGCAACGGCGTGGCTCTGGATGTGAACTCAGTATCTGAGACGGCTGTAAACACTGCTGTAGGGCTGACTATGGGAAGCTTTTCGACAGGAATGAAAGTGAAACCGTTGAAGACTCAAGGCGCAAATTCAGCTGTGTCTTCAGTCCGCTCCAAAGCTCATACCAATGGTAAAGGCCTTTCCGCAAAGGAAGCTAAATCCGTAGCTCAAAAGACTCGTGCTAAGAATGAATTGAAAAAGGTTGTCAATAAAGTAGTGGAAGACAACGTCAACGCGGTTGTCGGGAATACTTCCAGCTCTGTAGTCAAGAAAATGTTTGAAGAAGATTAACAATGTTATGATTTCCGAATTGAATCCCGACAAAGTCCGCAAGCAGGCTCGTCGAGAAAAGAACCGGCGGAAGCGGGAACGTGAAAAAGCCAGAAAGGCTCCTCCAAAGAAATGGGATATTCCGTTGAGATGGGACTGGGTTTTAATTATAGTTTTTAGCGGTTGGGTCATATATAAGGGTACTGTTAACACGGTCAATAACTATAAACTTGCTTCTTGTGGAGAATATCAAGTCGCTTATGTTTATGGTAAAAAGAATGCCAGAGGAACCCCTTGTCGTTATTATAGGTTTGAAGTTAACGAGAGGGTTTATAAGGGTGTTTCTGTTTCTGATCCACAACTTACAATAGGCGAAAGCATAATGATAGTATATCTGCCTTCAGACCCTTCAATCAACGACAGTTCTACTCATATAGATGCACTTAAGGCAAAACAACGTAAGAGACAAGAACGTAGGCAGAAGCGTGCTGACAAGTGGCGTCGGTGACATTCTCAGGGTTATAATTTAGGTGTTGCAGTGCTGATTGTGATTCTAAATGAACATCCGTACTGCTTTTATTTTCAATATAAATATCTTGATTGGGTCCTTTTCATATAATACGTGCCTTTGCGTAAGTCACATGCCGTTTCAACAGCAAGGAATGGCAGGAGTTCGCCGGGCTTCCGTACATAGACTACGGCTCGAGGATGTATGACCCCCAGTGGCGCCTCAGTTGGAATGCAATCGACCCGATGTCAGAAAAGTATTATTCTGTCAGTCCGTATGCATTCTGTTCGGGAAATCCTGTTAACTTTGTGGATGTTGACGGAGGTTTTCCGTTGTTGGCTAATTTGGTTGGCGGCATAGCTTCTGCAGCGGTTGACTATACCGGTCAGGTGATTGCTAATGTTGTTTATGACAAGAGGGTAAGTGCATCAGCATTCTCAAATATTGATATAGGAGATGTGGCCATATCTTTTGGTGAAGGCTTTGTAACTGGCGGCGGCAATATCGTTAAGAAAGTCGCAACCAAGGTTGCTGTAGCTGTAGTGAGTGAGGTGGCCAGCAATGCGGTTGATGTTGAGGTCGGCAATGGCAACGGTGTGACCTTGGATGTTAATTCAGTGTCAGAGACGGCTGTAAATACAGCTGTGGGGCTGACGGTTGGGAATTTTTCTACAGGTTTGACAGTGAAGCCGTTGAAGACTCAAAGCGCAAATTCAGCAGTGTCGTTGGCCCGCTCCAAAGTTCATTCCAATGGAAAAGGCCTTTCAGCAAAGGAAGCTAAATCCATAGCCAAAAAGACTCGTTCCGATAATGAATTGAAGAAAGTTGTCAATAATGTTGTGAGCGATAACATCAACAATGCTGTTGTTAATGTTCCCAGCTCCGTAGTAAAGAAAGTATTTGAAGAAGATTAGCAAGATATGTGTAACGAATTGAATCCGGACAAAGCCCGCAAGCAGGCCCGTCGTGCAAAGAATCGTCGTAAGCGTGATCGTGAAAAAGCGAGAAAGGATTCCAAAAAGAAATGGGATATTCCGTTGAAATGGGAGTGGGTTTTAATTATAGCTTTATACAGTTGGATTGTATATAAAGTTACAGTCAACACTGTTAATAGTTATAAACTTGCTGCTTATGGTGAGAATCAGGTCGCTTATGTCTATGCTAAAAAGAAACATCAAGCTCGTCATTTTCGTTATTATAGATTTGAGATTAATGGTGAATTTCATCATGGCTACTCATTATCTGATCCACAGCTTACGGTAGGTGAAAGTATAATGATAGTGTATCTGCCTTCAGACCCGTCAGTCAATGACAGCGCGACTAACATAGAAGAACTTAGGTCAAAACAGCATAAAAGACAAGAACGTAGGAGGAAGTTTGCTGAAAAGTTTCGTCAGTGATTCTCCTGGTTATAATTTAGGGCAGTGCGGATGTGATTCTAAATTATCATCCGCATTGCTTTTGTTTTTAAGTCAAATATCAAATCTGTTAGCATAGTTTTCAAATAATACATGTCTTGGCGTGAGTGTCCAGCCCTACCGTTTCAACGGCAAGGAGTCCCAGGAGTTCGCGGGACTTCCGTACCTCGACTACGGCGCAAGGTTCTACCACCCTCTGTCCTCCCGCTGGACCACCATGGACCCGATGGCAGAAAAGTATTATTCTGTCAGCCCGTATGCATTCTGTTCGGGAAATCCTGTTAACTTTGCGATTAAGCGAGAGCAGAATGAGCTTGCTCATTTTGCCGAGCGTGAGCAAAGAAAAGCCCTGCAGGGGCTTAACTCCTGACTTTATCATTGCGTCACCCAAATTAGAGTTCCAGCCAATCATCGGTTTC
>ERZ778504.257-NODE-257-length-57632-cov-11.459176_pt1 | contig 57632 bp, 46 predicted proteins | sample MGYA00510046_ERZ778504 | MGnify/ENA primary metagenome ERZ778504 (study PRJEB29527, sample SAMN07138964) | mouse gut metagenome | material: feces | host: mouse | place: China:Nanjing | collected 2016-01-25 ...
TGTAAGATATATGCTTAATAGATTTTGTTCACACAGGGTTTTCCCGGTGATCCCACTAATGCTTCCGCAGAATCTTTTAACGCAAAGATAAAGGCTTTCAGAAGACAGATTAGAGGGGTTGTGGATGTAAAGTATTTCCTTTTCAGACTTTGTAAGATATATGCTTAATAGATTTTGTTCACACAGGGTTTTCCCGGTGATCCGAGCTATCCATGATATTGGAACTTGGGGCGGACAGGAGAGCTGAAAACGAGAGTATGTTCGTGCCGGACGAACCAAAGAAAGAGAGGAAAAATCTTTCGAAATTTCCTCTCTTGTGAAGTGCGGATGGCGAGACTCGAACTCGCACAGGAAAACTCCCACTACCCCCTCAAAGTAGCGCGTCTACCATTTCGCCACATCCGCTTGAATTGGGATTGCAAAGGTACTGCAAATTTTTAATTCTGCAAATGTTTTTGCAACTTTTTTTATTCTTACTGCAATTTTTTCCAATACACCGACTGGGAAAAGCCAAGCAGAGAGCCTTTTACGCGCAACAGGCCATCCGGACGAAAGTCGCATACCACGTTTGCCTTGATGCCTCTTGTGGGGTCATAAATCTTCGCGTTGCCCCATTTCTGCTTCTCGGCATCATATTTAAGACCGGTTACAATCACTATATTGTCACACTCAACATTACGCAGGGACTTGTCCGGATTCTTGTCATCCAGGCGGACATTGCCTTTTTTGTCAAGCCGGTCCTGAACCCAGAATACCCTCACTGTATATGTGCCGTCATTTTCCTTGGTAATCCTGACCTTGCTGCATTCGCCCTGATGGCTGACTTCATAGTCTCCGAGGATTCCGTCGGCAAAGGCATTGAGGCTGTCCTGAGCTGCGGACACGAAAGAAGAGACCGCAAAAAAGGCGAACAAAGCCGCCAAAAGTGATATGATTTTCTTCATTATTAAAGACAATTAATGTGTGCGGTTGCAAATATACGGATTATTTCATAATTTTGCATGATTTTCCTCGAGCAGGAAAAACACAGGTTATTTATTAAACATTTAAAACAGATTAACAATGGCTGTTAAAATTCGTCTTCAGCGCCACGGAAAGAAGAATTTCGCATTCTTCCACATTGTAGTGGCTGATTCACGCGCACCACGCGACGGTCGCTTCATCGAGCAGATCGGTTCTTACAACCCTAACACAAACCCTGCAACCATCGTCCTCAACAGCGACAAGGCACTTGCATGGCTTAACGTAGGTGCACAACCGACCCTTACTGCAAAGCGTATCCTCTCTTATGAGGGTGTTCTTCTCAAGAAGCACCTTCAGGGCGGTGTCCTTAAGGGAGCTCTTACTCAGGAGCAGGCTGACAAGAAATTCGAGGCTTGGAAAGCTGAGAAGGACGCAAAGGTAAGCGCAAAGAAAGATGGAATCGTTAAAGATGCTGACTCAAAGGCTAAGGCTGCTGCCGAGGCTGAGGCTAAGGTAAACCAGGAAAGGGCAGAGGCTCTTGCCAAGAAGAAGGCCGAGGCTGAGGAGGCTGCACGCGCAGCTGCAGAGGCTGCCGCAGCAGAGAAAGCAGCACAGGAAGCCGCTGCCGCAGCTGCAGAGGAGACACCAGCAGAAAACACTGAGGCCTAAATGTCCAAGGCAGGTCATAACTTGCTGCAGATAGCCCAGGTGTTGAAATCAAACGGTACCGATGGGGAGCTCGTGATGGGCTTTCGTGAAATGGGACCGGAAGAAATCGACTTGAATGAACCGGTATTCATCATTTTTGATGGACTGCCGGTTCCTTTTTTTATCGAATCGCTTGTCCGGAGAGGCAGCAGGAAAGCCCTTGTTCACCTTACGGACATATGCACAAAAGAAGACGCCGAAGAACTTGTCGGCAAAGCAGTCCTTTCTGATGCGGACTCACTTCCTCAGCCGGACCTTGAGACAGACGGATTCAAGGCTCTTATAGGATGGATTCTTCTTGCCCCTTCAGAGGGCAGCTTTGATGACAGTGAGGAAGAACTGGAAGTGGAGGAAATCGGTGAAATCACTGACTATATAGACATTCCGAACAATCCGTGCATCGAAGTTGACACAAAAAATGGAACGGCAATGATACCGTTCCACGAAGATTTGATTATTTCTGTAGATCCTGAAAATCAGGAAATCATAATGGCCATACCCGAGGGGCTCATTTAATATTCCCTCTTTACATCCTGATAGAAAGCCGCAAAGGAAGCCTCAGCATAAGGAACTAACCACAGAAGTCCGATGCCTAAGGTAAGGGCAGCAAGAATTACCCAACCTATAAAACTCAAATGCAGCCAGAACAGGTCAAATTTACGGCCTTTCATCATTTTGCAACTGAGATTGATGCACTGGTTGGCGCTAAGCTCGGGATGCTCCTTCAGAAGATAAGGCACCAAGGCATATGAATACCCCTTGATAATTCCTGGAATCAAGAGCAGCAAACTCCAAAGGAAAGTAAAAAATCCCGCGAGGAATATTCCCCAGACATTACGCCAGTAGCCTTTGAAAGCCCCCTTAAATGTCTTTTGAGTAAGGTCACTCTCCCCTCTTTCCATAAATTGAAGAAATGCATTGGAGAACCCGACACCAATAGGCCTCATAAGCAGAAGCATGCCAAGCCATGAAAAGGAAAGCAGAAGCAGCATAAGGAGAGGCTCTATCTTGATCAGGCCATACGCAACCAATTCAACGGTGTAATAAGGCAACATTACCGCCCATACTATGCCTATGAAAATGACACTTGCGAGAAGCGCCGGCGCCCAATTGCCTTTAAGCGCGGCCAATGCGGCATTCTTATATTCTTTGTTCGTTCTCATACAATAAACTGTTAAGCCAAGAGCAGAGGGAAAAGGCCGGATATGATTTATTTGGACGACAAAGCTATATTGGCGACAACCTCATCCATGCAGAAATAGCCCGGCACCTCGGCCTTCGGAGAAATGACCTCAAAATTCACATGCTCAACCGCACCAAGCTTGGAAAGGTCAAAGCTTGTCCATGACGACACGATTGAATCTTTCTGTGAATTGAAATCAGCAAGTACAAATTCAGCCTCACCTGTCTTGGTTCCGCCGGAATACCCTGTAGCCTTAAGCAGAAGCTTGTCCCCGAGAGTGAAATGCTCCCTGACTTTCTGAGCCACAAGCGCGGTATTGTTCACCATACAAGAATTCATGCCGCACGTTCCGTAATATGAATGCGTGAAAATCATGTCTTTCTCAGGCATCATATTATCGTCAGGATTATCATAGAACACCGCATATGTCTTGCTGTCATAAGCTCCGGCTGGTGCATTCGCGCGCCATGTAGGGTCAAGTTCCACCTGGACACCCCCTTCAACAGGCGCAGGAAGCCCTTTCTGATATGACATCAGGAAACCGCCTTTGAACTGCTCGTCAACAACTTTGTATTTATACGCAAGCACAGTTCCTCCCCACGAGAAGCCGTCTCCTTTTTTATCGAAAAACAGGCTGTCCGCAGTGAAATATGACGTATAGACTTCATTCGGATACTCAAAAGTCACCCTCAGTGTGTAAGACTCAGACCATCCGGTATTCTTGAAGCAGGAAACCGCCGATACCAGAATCGCTGCAAATAAAAAAATACGTTTCATAATATTATCTGTTTTAATGATTTCATTTTAAATTATCCAGTTTCGGCAAAACCCCGTTTGATTTGCACTCCACCCTATGTTCAGGCATTCACATTTGGCTCCACCAGCACTCCACATCCGCAACTCCAATATGAACCTAATCGTTCATTTTATGCACAACGATTCTGCAAAGATAGTCAAAAACTGAGAGCAGACATCAAACTTGTTTGTAATCGATGAAGTCGCTGAAGCTAATGCGAAAGAATACTCGCCAAAGCCGAGGGCAGAAGCAAAATTTACACAAAACCTCAAAACAAGTTGACATTTGCCATGAAAAATCAAATCTCCGGACGAACTACGGCGACACGCACTGCCGGCCCGGTAAGCCACACGTCAGAGAAACCGCCATCCTCATGCGGAATAAAATCAACTGAAAGAGTGTCCCTGACAGCCTGCACGCGATAAGCTACTCTTGCACCATCCGCACAAACCGTCTGTCCCTCCGTCTCATCCGGAAGCGCGACAGCAGCGATGCGCCCCGGAATCCCGTGCACATAGGCGGCGATGCAAGAAGCCACGATGCCAGTACCGCACGCAAAAGTCTCATCCTCAACGCCTTTCTCATATGTCCGCACCACAAGACATCCTTCTCCCGGGCTTGCATAATTCACATTTGTCCCTATCGGGAGAAACTCCCCGGCATACCTTATGACACGTCCCTCGCCCACCACGTCATATTCCGAGGCATCATCGACAAATCGCACAAAATGCCGCGTACCAGTATCAAGGAAATATCCGTCAGACGGCACCACGGCATCAGAAAGCGACTCATGCAGCACCACTCCGGAAACGTCCTTCATCCTTAGCCGGATAACCTTGCAGCGGCCGTCATCAGAGAGAACCTGGGCAGTATGCATCCCGTCAGCCGCCTCAAAATCAAATTCATACCCGCCGGCAAGTCCCATATCAACAGCAAAAGCTGCAATGCACCGCCCTCCGTTCCCGCACATCATCCCGCCGGAACCGTCCGCATTGTAATATTCCATCCTGAATGCGGCAGAATCTGATTTCCCGAGCAGCATAACCCCATCCGCACCGATGCCATAGCGTCTGTCGCACATTGAGGATATATCATCTGCAAAAAGCTCAATGGCACCGTCCAGATTGTCAGCAATCAGAAAATCATTGCCTGCACCCTGATATTTATAGAATGTCACCCCGCGCATAACTCATCCTTAAGCAGAGAGGCCAGCAGCTGAATGCCGGCAACCATCCTCTCTTTGTCCATAAATGAAAAATTAAGTCTCATCGTATTCTTTCCGCCCCGCTGCGGATAGAAAAACTCACCGGCGACATATGCCACACCTGCATCCAAAGCCCTGTCATAAAACCGCACGGCATCAAAGCCCTCCGGCATGGTCAGAAAGAGAAACAGGCCGCCCTCAGGATGCGTCCACCTCACTCCGGCAGGCATATGTTCCTCTAAAAGCGACAGCATCAGGTCTCTCTTTCCACGATAAAGCTCAATGCTTTTGGCCAGATTTCCGTCCAGCCTGCCGCTGCCCATAAATTCCGCAGCCACATACTGGTCAAAGACAGGAGGGCACAAGTCAAGCGACTGCTTGCAGACGTATATGCTGTCGAGCAAGCCAGGATGCGCTATCACCCATCCGAGCCTGAAGCCCGGAGCGAAAATCTTCGAGAACGACCCCAAATGCAGCACCCTGTCCGGAGCCATGGAATACATGGTCGGAACCGCCTCTCCGCTGTAGCGCAGCTCACGATACGGACAATCCTCGACAATCAGGAAATCATGGCGTTCTGCAAGACCTGCCAGCATCTGCCTCTCCTGCAAAGTCAAGGTCTCCCCTGAAGGATTCTGGAAATCCGGTATTATATAAAGGAACTTTATCTTTTTCCCGTCACTGCATGCTCCTTCAACAGCCTCTTCACAATTTCTGCGGTATATCCCAATGTCCAGGTCATGCCTGATTCCGCGCACATCCGCACGATACGAACGGAAAGACTGCAATGCCCCCAGATAGGAAGGCGCGGAAGTCAGAATCACATCCCCGGGATCCACAAGCACCCTCGTGCACACGTCAATTCCCTGCTGCGACGAAGATGTCACCTGCACACGCTCAACGTCCACCCCATAACGGGCCGCAATGGCCTCACGAAGCTCCGGCACGCCCTGGGTAGCCCCATATTGGAACGCACGGGCGCCGTACTTGTCTATAACCTCGGACATCGTGCGGCGTATCTCCTCAAGCGGGAAGGTATCTGCAGAAGGATAGCCGCCTGCAAAAGAATATATCGAATTCAAATCGACCTTCCTGAATATCTCCCTCACTGGAGAACGGAAGAACGAACCGACATCTTCTGAAAATTTTTCTTTATAATCCATCTCCCCAGACTATCGCAACAGGTCTTCAAGAGTGACTGAACCGGAAGTCTTGGCATCACGGTATTTCACTATCACAGGACAATACAGGTGCACACCGTGCTCCGCTCCCGGCCCTTTCGTAACAGGACGGCTTCCGGCAACGACCACCGCACCCTCCGGCACTACCATCTGGCCCTCTGCATTAGCCCTTATATATTCACCCGACACGGCATCGAAAATCGCAGTGGATGAATTGATTACCACACCGGTACCGATGACTGCATTCTCACGCACGATCGTGCCCTCATATATCCCGCAATTTCCTCCGATGAACACATTGTCCTCGATAATGACAGGAAGCGCCCCCACGGGCTCAAGAACGCCCCCGAGCTGGGAGGCTGCAGAAAGGTGCACATGCTTTCCGACTTGTGCACATGACCCCACAAGTGCATGTGAATCAATCATAGTGCCCTCATCAACATAAGCACCGATGTTCACATACGACGGAGGCATCATTATGACTGACGGGGCGAGATAGGCTCCCGCACGCACCGAGCTTCCTCCCGGCACGATACGCACACCGCTGTCCGCCGTGAACCTGCGGGCAGGCAAAGTGTCCTTGTCAAAGAAAGAGAACTGTCCCTGTGTCATATCCGAGAGCTTTCCATGGCGGAAACCTGACAATATTACCTCCTTCACCCAAGAGTTTACTTTCCATTCGCCGTCTATCTTCTCTGCCACCCTGAGACGGCCTGCCTCGAGTTCACCGCAGACCTGATGGAATCTTTCCAATTCTTCGTTCATATCTGTTCTGAAAACGTTTATCTGTTGTCCGGGCACCCTATTTCAGAAGCCCGAGCTCTTTCAAAGTATCTTCCATTATACCGTATGCCCACTCGGAAGCCGGCACAAGCGGCAAGCGCAATTCATTGCTTATCAGCCCCATTGCAGCAAGGGCAGCCTTTGCAGGTATAGGATTGCTTTCCACAAAACAATTGCGGAAAAGCGGATAAAGCCTGTCATGAAGCATCCTGGCCTCGTCCATACGTCCCTCCAGAACGGCATGAGCAAGAGCAGTTACCGGCTCCGGAGCAATATTGGAGGCCACACTTATGACTCCATCCGCCCCGTTCTCCATAAGGTCGAGAGTCTCGTCATCATTTCCGCTGAGCACACCGAAGCCCTCCTGACGCCTCAGCAATATCTCCAGAATCTGCTCTCCCCTGGAAGACGCCTCCTTTATCGCTATTATATTGTCCAATGCGGCAAGCCTCAGAGTTGTCTCAGCAGTCATGTTCGAACCTGTCCTGCCAGGCACATTATACAATATCACAGGTTTGTCCGAAGCCTCTGCAACAGCCTTGAAATACTGGTACATGCCCTCCTGAGGCGGTTTGTTGTAATATGGAACGACCACAAGAAAAGCATCCGCACCATGTCCCGAGAGGAGTTTCATGTTCGCCAGGGTTCCGTCAAGAGAATTTGTGCCGACTCCGGCAACAACGGGACGGCCGCATGAATGCTCCTTGGCAATTTCAAGCACGCGTATCTTTTCCCCGTCGCTCAGGCATGGAGTCTCGCCTGTAGTTCCGAGTGGAACAAGAAAATCTATCCCGCCCGCTATCTGGCGGTCAACAAGGGCACCGAAAGCATCGTAATCGACGGCTCCGTCCCTGAAAGGTGTGATGAGCGCGGTACCGCAGCCCCTAAGAATAACATTTGCCATAATATCAGCCTACAATAATCAGTTCCTTAAATTCATGTACACCGGACAGGCCTTCCGTCATCATAGCCGCATCAACGGCTCCGGAAGCGAATCCCTCACGAGAAAACGACTCATGGGTCAGGGTAATCCTGTCGTTCAGGCCTTCAAACCCGAGAGTATGTATGCCCGGAATCTCCCCGCAGCGTACAGACTGTATATCAGTCTTGCCGCCTAAATTGGCATCAACAATGTCCGCAATTGTCCTTGCAGTTCCGCTCGGCGCGTCAAGTTTGTGGCAATGGTGCATCTCAACCATATAAGGGCTGTATCCTCCTGTCTTGGCGAGCATCTTCGACACGGCATCAGCCAGCGCAAAAAACACGTTCACCCCGACAGAGAAGTTGCTTGCCCATATCATGGGAGTTCCGCACTCTTCGAAATAGGCCGTCACCTCATCCTTGATGTCAGACCAGCCGGTCGTCCCGACTACAACTGCGCGGAAATTCTCCGCGAGAAAACGCCAGTTCGCCCTGAAAGCCTCAGGAGTAGTGAAATCTATGCAGATACATTCTTTTGCAAGCGCAGGGTCAACATCGCGGACCGAATTGCTCCAGCCGGCATATTCCATATTGCGGGAAAGGATGATGCCCTCCACCATCTTTCCCATTTTTCCGTAACCGCTTATAAACAGTTTCATATAATCAGAATCTTAAATTACTAAAATGTCTCGAGCTCCTCCGGATGCTCGAAAAGATGCCTGTGCAGTTCCTGCACGACCTCCGTAAGTTCCTCCCTGTCAACAACAAAGCTTATATTAACGAAAGAAGCTCCCTGTGAAATCATATATACATTGCATTTGCGCAAAGGCGTGAATGTCTTTTTGAGCATTCCGTTCAGACGCACTATATTCTTGCCTATCACCGAAACCTGAGCCTTGTCATCATCAACAATAACATCCGCAAATTCGGACAGCTGCTCCACAACCTTGTCTATTTTCTGCAAGGAGTCAACCGTAACGGAAATATTTGCCTCCGAGGTGCTTATGAGGTCAACAGAGACCTTGTTCTCACTGAAAATCCCGAACACCCGGCGGAGGAAGCCTGAAGTGTTTATCATTTTCATGGAGAATATGTTTATCACCCGTATGCTTTCCTTGAATGATACAGACTTGACGCCGTCCTCGATAAGCTCGTTGCGAAGTATGGCCGTTCCCTTGCCGGAAGGATTCATGGAATTGAGCACATAGATAGGAATGCTCTTCTTTACAGCCGGTTCGATTGTGAGCGGATGCAGCACCTTGGCGCCGAAATGTGCCATCTCGGCAGCCTCCTCGAATGAGATACGTTCAAGCGAAAGCGTGTTCTGGACTTTGCGCGGGTCGGCAGTGCGTACCCCGTCCACATCTGTCCATATCTCAATCTGCTCCGCCCCTATTGCCATTCCGATGAGGGAAGCGGAATAATCCGAACCGCCCCTTCCGAGTACAGTCTGCTCACCGTCAAGATTCGACCCGATGAATCCCTGGGTAATCACGGCATCTGCCCCATGGTATGCTTTTTCCACCATTTCCGGCACGCGGGCACATATTTCTTCCTCTATCGGCTCTCCCTTCAGATAATCATTGCTGGTAATCATCATCTGCCTCGCATCTATGAAATTGGTCCTGATGCCTTTGGCATTCATGGCAAAATATATCAAGGTCGAAGAGAGCAGTTCACCGTTGGAAATTATTATGGCCTTGTTCCTGTCCGAAAGCTCACCGAGGGCGCACACGGCATTGGCAATGCCATCCAAAGCGTCACATATTTCGTTGACGCGGCCAATTGCATTTTCTTTCAGCGAAGGGCTATGCTCAAGCAGTTCCGCAGCAAGATTGATGTGGCGCATTCTCAGCTGGCCAAGCAGGCCGGCCGTCTCTTTCGCATCTTTGGCGGATGCCGCGTCCGCAATCCTGTACAGCAGGTCGGTAACTTTGGAAAGTGCCGACACCACAACGACAGGGCGGCTCGCCAGCTTGCTCTCCACAATGGAGATTGTTCTTGTTATTGCTTCAAAATTTGCGACGGACGTGCCGCCGAATTTCATCACTATCATATCATTATCTTTTTGTCATTATCTTTTTGTCATTATCTTTTTTGGCCGGCTTCGCCGCATATGTGCTCAAATATTTTCACATAATTGCGGGCCGCCTCCTCAATGTCCGCAAGCATTATATATTCGTCCGCCGTATGGGCCACCAGTATGGTTCCGGGACCGCAAAGCGCCTTATGCATGAAACGCGTAAGGTGCGGAGCGTCACTGCCGAATGCGACCGGCTTTGTCTTGAACCCGGGGAATGTCTCATATCTTGACGGAACGTCTCCTCCAAGACATTTTACTTTCACCGCAATGCCGGCATGTTTTCCGCCATCAGGTTGTGGAGTGCTATCCGGGCATCCTGTGCCGTTATGTGACGCCGTGCAGAGAGAATATTCCGCCGCAACATCTGCCGCAATTCGTTCCATAATTTCGGCTATCATGCCGTCTGATTCGAATGTAGTCCGGAAATAAATCCGGCAAACAAGGCTGTCACTAAGGATATTCTGCGGATTGTCACTGACCAGGCGTCCGATATTCCATGTCGTGTCTCCGAGAATGTCATCATCCGGAAAATCCGTGGCCCGCAGCGCATTCACAAAGTCATTGAACATCATTACCGCACTGGCTCCGTGCTGAGGATATCCCGAGTGGAAAGGCTTGCCGCAAAATTCAACTTCAAAGGCCTTCGTGCCCTTGCTTGCTGACACCATGCAGTTATCAGTCGGCTCCCCCACTATGACCCAGTCTCCCCCGGGATGCTGCTGCGAGAAAGCCTTGGCACCGAAAGACCCGGTCTCCTCACCGGCAAGAAGCAGAAGCGCGAATCCCGTCCGGCCCCTGCGCTCGAGTTCTATGCATGCCCCGTACATGGCGGCTATCTGACCTTTTGCATCACATGTTCCACGGCCATGGAACATGATTTCGCCATCTTCCTTATTTTCAGTTGCCCCTTCCGCGCAATGCCTGTCTTCTGCCGAGAAGCAAGCCAGCTTTGCAGAAGGCACAATGGCGCTGTACGGCGGGATATATGGAGGCACAGTGTCAAGATGGGTACAGAAAAACACTTCCGGTTTTCCCCAGCTGACCAGCACATTACGCGTGCCGTCTCCCACTTCAAATGTTTCCACGCGACGGCCAGGACCAGAGAGCCTTCCGGCCATCATGTCCGCAAAATCCCCCTCCTTTCCGGAAGTGGAGTCAATGCCGAGCATTTCAAGAAAAAGATGTGTGTCCATACTTTAAATCTGCCGTTCCAATTGTCCAAGGAAGCCGCCCCGCATCAGGAGCGGCCCTCAAAATCACTGATACGCAAAAGCGCATTTGAGGCAAAGATACGAAAAAGACTTTACAGGGAGTCAGAAACTTCAATGCGTTTTATGATGCGGGCAGGGTTACCTGCAATGACGCAATGGTCCTCCGGGAAACTATGGGTTACCACACTCCCCCCCCCAGACGGTATGATCTCCAAGAACCACTCCCGGAAGAACTATCGCATTCATTCCTATCCAGCACTTCTTCCCTATCCTGACATCCTTTGCCCCGGCACGCTTTTCCGGGTCGTAAAGGTCATGGTTTTCTGTAATGATTCCAACGTTAGGAGCGATATAAGAGCCTTTCCCGATATGAATCTTGCCGATTGCCTGGAAATAATTGCCTCCAGTCTGGAAATTGTTCAAATCATCCGGATGGAAAATGATGTTGCCGGGGTTGCAGCACAGTACGCGAGAAGAGCACGGCCACGGGACATGCCTGTTTATCCCCAAAATCTTCTGGGTGAAAAAGCATCCCGTAACCCATGACCACCCCGGTGCCCCCGGGCCGCCCAAGAACCAGCGGCTCCGGAAAACATAGGACGGATATGCCATACGGCCTATCGACTGCCCGAACAAATAGCACGCAAGCAAGCTTGAATAATGTCCGGGACGGCACAAGAATTTCCGCAGCCGGCTTTGCCTTACATCAGTCATATCATTTTCCATCAGTCTTTTCCAAAAGCCCGCGGCATCCGCACATTACGTTACGGAATGTCTTTGCGAAATCCCCTGTGTACCACGGGTCTGCGACATCCGAAAACTCGCCCGCAAACTCCATGAGCAGATGCACTTTCCCTTCTATTCCGCTTCCTGCAAGCGCCTCACCGGCAGGAACTGACGAGAAGTCCCCTACAATTCCGGCAAGTCTCCGCATATTGGACCTGTCCATGACAACCACAAGGTCTGCTTCATCAAATTCCCGGGGCGAAATCTTATGTGCGCTATGTTTTCCGGACGGTATGCCATTCTCATTAAGCACACGAAGTGCCGGCGGATAAATCGGGTTGCCCCATTCCTCATCCGAAACCGCTCCGGACGTGATCTCGTAATCGTTCTCCAACCCCTCCTTGCGCACAAGGTCTTTCATCACATATTCCGCCATCGGACTTCTGCATATATTGCCATGGCAGAGGAACATTATTTTCTTTTTCATGCTTATCACTATTCTCCGATACAGCCTCCAAATGTCCGCAAAAGTCAGTAAAAAAGCAAGAAAAACTCATGTACCTCACAATAAATCTCCCAATGCCAACAAATTCAGAAAGACAAGGTCCCCAAACTGCCCGTCACTTAAAAACGGTTTAAGAAAAGCCCCGGATTTTTACGGAATGCTCCCCCAAAAAAAATTCGGTTTAAAGATCGCCCGTTTTTTAAACCGAATCATCTCGTTTTCACCAGTATGCCGGAAAACGATTCCCCTGGAACGTGGAACCGCATCCCAAGAAAATACTGATTATCACGCCATTATAATCCATGCGGAAGTCCTTTGTTTTCATGGGAAGCAACGTTGTGTAACTTGCAAAGCCATTGAAAAGTACACGCAAGAAGTGGTCAATGCAGATTTGGTCAAAAATGGTAAACTACGTTTCAAAGAAGTCGATATCTCGTGTCGAGATATAGTTTTGCTATAGCCATTTTGGTTCATGTAATTGTGCAGGCGAAATGGGCAACATGGTGCAAAAAGATACAAAAAAGTGCTGCACTCCAGTCAATTTAGCCTCTGCTATAAAATTGCAATTAATTGTTTCACAATTTTCAGGCACTCTGTGATCCGGTTGGGATTTGCACAATTGCACATCCCTTGCCCTGCGCCACGGGCGATCTTACAAGCATTACAATGGAGACGGGCTTTGCCCTGGGGTTTTCAGTATGTACAGGTCCGTTCGTGAGCGAGCTCACACTGACCTCTACATACTGAAAACGCCCGACTTCCGTCGGGCGCTCCATCGTAATGTCTGTGATCCGGTTGGGATTCGAACCCAAGACCCACAGCTTAGAAGGCTGTTGCTCTATCCAACTGAGCTACCGGACCAATCCTTGTTTTTTGCGCGCCCCGCGTGTGACGGGACTAAAGCGGATGCAAATGTAGGAATTAATTTGCGAACGGCCAAATAAACTTACAAGGTTGAGTTGGAAGAACCGCATAGCAGAGTGCCTGCGGAACGACCTTTGTATTACTTGCCAGAGGTACCGGTCCGACATTTCCGCAAATGCCCAAGACTCCCCGCATATATCTTGGACACGGAGGACGGTCCTAAGACAAACGGATTTAATAATACAGAATCATGAAAACTACAGAAAACATGACAAAGGCTCCGTGCAAGTCACAGCAGCCAAAGAAGCAGGAATCATCACACAAAAGGCATCATGTCGTGACACAGCTCACACCGGACGATCTTATGACAGAAGACTGCCTGAGGAAGTCAAAGACAGGATCAGACGGAGAACCGACCGCACAGCAGCTCAACCAGGAGGTCACGGCCATAAACCCGTCTGTGGAAAGCATGGACGGAAGAGGATAATAGAAATCCGATGTCCCAATCCAGAGACATCGGATTTTCATATGCATATGGTAACCAGCCAATTGGCCATCACGACAAATTAACCTATTTGTTGAATTCCCTGTCCAGAAGGATTGCACGCTTTTCTGACAAGTCACGGATCCGTTCAATCTCCCCGGCATAAGTCTTGGCCGGCATCTTGGCTTCCTGGCTGTACTGATAATAGAACTTCCAGACTGTGAAATTGGCATCTATCGCTTTGGAGGCCTTGGCAGGGATCTCATTGAGAATCCTGTCTGTCGCAGCCTGAAGCTCTCCTTTCTTCGCATCCCAGCGCTTGGCCACAAATGCCCTGAAAGTCTCGTCCTGCCAAACACGCTGGAACCAGTCGTTGCTGATATTGTTCGGAAGCCAGAATCCTGCAAAAATCATCAGGCTCGACAATGGCCGGTAGTTCCAATGAGGAACACGCTTGTCATTATCCCAGCCCTTGTCACAATCCCACACAGGACCGAAGAACAATTTGTCATAACCGCGGCGCTTGTACATATAGGTCGCCGTATAGCCGTCCATGTCGCCGACAAACTCTTTGAGAATAATATAGTCCGCAAGCGTCTTCTCATCAAACCATTTCCTCCATCCGTTCACAGGGTCCTTGAAATTGCTTCCGTACAGCGCATTCTCCGCATCACCGATGAATTTCGTGATATAGTCATACTGGGCCGGGTCGAAATTGTCATCCTCAGGATACTTATAGGTCATCTTCACGCCCATCCTTGGAGAATAATGATTGCCCTCATGAATGTCAGTCTCGATTATATAGCCGCCGGTAATCTTGTCCGGAGCATCACCGTCCGCAGCCCCAAGCTTGTCAACCTCGATGCGTCCCTTGGCACGGTTCATCTGGTCGCTCATCTGATATACCCCGAGATAGTCCCCGTCAAGATACTTGGTCTCCCCCGTATCCTCGTAATAATAGTATCCGGTAAAATAAACATTCAACAGCTTCATGCAAGGAGTGAAATTCAGGGCCTTCTCATGATGATAATTATCTGCTGCATTAAAGAGTATCCTCGAATATTCAAATGCGATGCAGTTGCGTATCAGAGACTTGTCCATGTCCTGGGCCATGATGACCCAGCTCTTCTCTTTGGCATGGTCGAGACCGACAGGGCTGAACTTCTCCGTGAACTTCAGGCGGAACGGCTTTTTCGGAAGTCCCCATGTGGAATTTCCTCTTCCGCGCATCTCTATCTTGCCCTTCTCAGCACTGTCCCACCAACCCTGTAATGTTGATTCCGGTGTCTTGTCGTAAAGCTCGACATATGTCTGCACGTACTTGTCCTTTCCGCGTATCAGCTCGTCCGGCCTCACATGAAGCACAGCAAGTTCACGGTTGATTTGAGGGCAGTTCAGGCTTACCGAATACTCGTTGCATGCACCGCTCTCAGCCCTGACAACCAAGGTAAAGTCATCGGAAAACGGAATCGCGGTCTTGCCGGATTCTATTTCGGCACCGTTCACGAGCACGGCCGCTCCCTCGTAAGTAAATGTAGGCACCAGCATCTCCGGATTCTCTTTCTCTATCCAAGACAGATATTTCGCTTTAAGAGTCTTGTTTTCCTTGTCAAGAGTAAATACAATATCCTTTTTGAGTTTTGCTTCATCCTGTTTGTTAATTCTGAAAGTCAACAGGTTGCATGTAGGATCCTTTGTCGGGTCCTCGGCAAGGGCCTCCTGCTCAATGCTTACAGAAACATTGTCGCAATCCCGGGAACGAAGAACCAATTCAGCCCTGCGGACTTCAGCACTTACATTAGGTGAAACGATAATCTTCAAATATTTGCCTTCGTACAGGCTGCCGTCTGAATCGCCATCGGATTCATCCACTATGGCCGCTTCCACCCAATCAGTCTCATTCTCAATGGCGACATCTCCGCTTGCGCTTATAAGAGAATAAAGGACACCTCCGTCAGAGCCCACTGAAAAATATGTTTCCGCCACATTCAGGTATGCCCTGCGGACTTTCTTGGTAACGTCAACTTTACATGAGAAAACAAATGTCCCCAAAAGGAAAGATGCCAGTATAACGGCAACGGAATTTAGTGAATGCGTAGTCTTCATGATGGTTTTCCAATAAAAAGGCCGGGTCTCCGAAAGGCCCGGCCTGAAATCATATCCGGTTTTTAAACCGCAAATCTATAAAAAATGCTGAATAAAAGATTTATTCAACTGTGATAGGGCCATCAAGTTCTACCCAAGTCGCACCTGCTGCCCAAGAGTAACCGTTCGGCATATTCTGCGCAGTAAAGTGGTTTGCGTTAGATGTAGCATCGTAAATGGTAGAGCCATCACCTTCGTCCATCTTCCAGTAAGCGATAAGACCTTCCGAATCGGCAGGTACTGAATAGTAGTGACCGTCAGCCTTGATTTCATCCTGGGTAAGTGCCTTGTTCCAGATACGTGCCTCAGCGATATTACCTTTCCAGTCACGGCCATTACCATAACCCCAACCGAAGTAGAGACGCTGGGTAGCTCCGTTGCCGGTATATGACTCTGTGAAATCCACATCCTTGAAGTCCGATGGAAGTTCGCCTTCTGCAACGACCTCACCATTCAAGTAAATGACAGCCTTTGTTCCGTCAAAGGCGACTGCCACATGGAACCACTTGTCAGCAGGCAGATAGGAAGCAGGATTAGTCACCTGAAGTTTCCACTCACGGTTCTCACCATTAGACTCTTTTGAAGTTCTTGCACAAACAAGCTCCCATGCGTTCTTCGGATAGGTATCACCATGTCTGATAAGGAAACGGCGCTCTATACCGAAAAGATAACCGAGATTGTTCAATGTGCCGTTATGCCTTGCGAGCATCTCGACAGTAAATACCTTGCCCACCTTCATAACCTCAGCATTAGGCCACTCGTCAGGACTTGCTATACGCGCGCCTGCAATGTTGATTGCATATCTGAGGTTGCTCTGTCTTACGCTTACAGTCGCAACAATAGCCTCAGCGCCTTCTGCAGGATTCTTCTCTGTGAAGATGATGGTAGCGGTTCTCTGCTGGCCCTCCTGCGTGAATGCAGTGTAGTTCCATTTCTCAACGTTTCCTTCTTTCTTATGTCCGGTAAGCCAGTCTGACCCCTCGCCATAAGTGATGTCATATTCAACGTTAGCCCTGACAGGAATCTCAAGAGTACCGGCAGTTGCAGGATCAAGAGAATATGAAGCTGATTCAGGCTCAATGGTCGGCTTAGGCGACTGAGTGAAAGTAACTTTTACAGGGTTTGCGGCTCCACCTTTGAAAGTGATTTCCGCATTACGGGACTCAAGTTCTGAAAGAGCGTCATACCCAAAGTCAACATTGACTGTATTCTGGGTATCACCCTCGAGTACAATGAGTTTGCGAACCCACTCCTCAGAGCATTCAACCTCAAGCTCGCTCTCAGCAACATTCTTGAGAGCAACGGCAACAGTGAATCTGCCTGCCTCATAAGTTCCCTTCACCTCAGCACCTGAAGTGACAGTAATCGTAGGAACTTCGCCCGGCATAGAAATGATAGTGAAAGGGGCAGTAGCCTTACCGCAAGAGAACACGAACTCAGCTGTCTTCCGCTCTTCCATATTAGGTTCTACTACGAACTTCACGATGTCTCCGTCAACTCCGGAATCCTTGTCTGAAGTAACCCAGTCATATGCCTTGCCGTCTTTGGATGCGAGAGTCCAGTCACCTGTACTTGTAACTATTACCTGGACGTTACCGCCATCTCCGCCGACTGTCCTGTTCTCAGGAGCAACTGTAATATCGTCTGAGGCAGATGATGTGGCACCATTCGGGTCCTTACAGCCTGCCAGAGCCAACATTGCAGCAGCAAACAATAAAATCTTTTTCATATAGCAGTTAATAATTAAATGGTTCTATTAGTATTCGTATGGAGTATCGTCATACTGGCCGGGACCTATCTTTTTGTAGTAAACAGTAGGCTCAACGAGTTTGCTTTCATAGCAAAGTTCAGCAGTCTCGGAAATAAGAGACTTGAGAGCTCTTGTGGTGGTAGGGTCCCATGCGAACCATGCGGCACCCCAGCCATAACCTTGATCCATCCTGTCTTTAATCTGAGAAGCGCTTGAGCTATAGCCACGGGCACACTCGATACTTACACCGCAGCAATCAGCCAAAGTCTGGTCGTCCTGTGGGCGACCTGAACCGCCATAGTTTGCCATTACGCAATTACAGAATTCCGAAACGTTGTGCTCAGAATTGTCTTCAGGGTCTTTAACAGGGCCAAAGTTGATGCCATACTGGAAATAAGACACATCTATAGGCCAATCGCAGACTGCAGAAGCCTGTTTCCACAACTGGTAAGCCATAAAAGATATACCGTCGCCGTAGGTATTGTCTGCAGATTTCCTAACCCACTCGCTGCCCATCATACCTCCATGGCTACCTGTGTACTCTTCGTCAAGGAAGAAACCGTCGAGATAACAATCCTTTGCAATCTCTGCCATTTCTATTGCAAACTGCTCGCACCCCCAGTTGGAGATGTTGGTAAGACCTGCATAAGTGTGGTGCGGCATAAGGCCCATGTACACCTTGATACCTGCATCGTGGATAGGCTTGAGATATTTCTCAGGCTCGCTTATAAGAGCTGCAGTATTGGCATTGATAGAAGTCTCACCGTACCTCTTGTTGAATGCCACGCGATTCTCTTCCGGATACCATCCGATATTACCTGAGAAAAGAACAAGGGCATCGAAGAAATATGAACCGTCTTCAAGCTTGTAAGTAAGGACGTTAAGAGGGTTGGTATCGTTGAACTCCATAACGCAGAGTTGCTTGCATGTACGAGGGCTCTTTCTCTTTACGGCATAGTTCAGACGGGCATCAGAGTTCTTTGCGAAAACTGCATCACCTGAAACGACCTCCGCTTTCAAAGGAAGGAGGTACTGGGTGTTGTAAGGAAGCGTCCCACCATTGAAAGTGAAAGGAAGGGTAACTTCAGTCTCACCTGCAGCAACAGTAAGTTTGGTACCACCTACGGAAAGAGTGTAGATTTCAGCCGGAAGAAGAGTGCTTGATGTACCGTGAGCATAGTCATACTGAGGGATGTAGCTTTCATCTACAGAAACCCTTATCTCCACAGCCTCGGAAGAAGCCTTGGAAAGGGTAAGCTTGAGTTCTGCGCTGACAGTCAGCTCCTTTGCGATTTCAACCTTTACATCGTTCGAGCCGGAAGCATCGAGAAGAACAGCTGAGGCTGCATTCGGGTCAACAACTCCGCCGCCGTTGACACCTTCCTGCATAACTGAAACATTCACAGCTTTTGCAGAGCCTGCAGTGAATGAGATACGGCCTACAAGCGCGTCCTCAGAAGTGTTGTCGGCTTTTGTGTTGACAACGAGGACATCACCGTTGCGAGTTGCGGAAATCCACTCAGGAGCGGTATATGCCCAATCGCCGGCGTCAGTAGTGACCGTGAGGGTCACATCAGAGTTACCGCTTGCCGCAAAGACAACCGGTGCAGAAGGAGAGACAGACAAGCTGTCAGTCTCGGTAGGCTCCTGGCATGAGGTCATACCAAAAGCACAGCACAGGAATATTCCTGCCAATTGTTTTAGATTTTTCATGAAAAAAAATGAGTTGGTTATTATGATATTAAATGCATTTTATTCTATCGGAAGACTTACCGGATACCAGACAAAATTCTGGTTGCCAGTCAGGTCATTTCCGTAAATGGACCAGTCCTTGACTGTCTTGCCTTTTGCGTCATCAAACTTCCAGTAAGCGACCAGGTCTTCAGGAAAAAGCCCGGTCTCCTCATCCGGATACAGCTTATAGAAGTGCGAAGGGGCATTGATTTCCTCTTCAGAAAGCGCCCTGCTCCACATACGGACTTCAGCCATCAATCCGTTGAAACTTCTGTCTTTGTCATAAGAATAGCCCAGCCAGAAACAACGCGGTTTGTTGTTGTCTTCCTCTGAGTGCGGTACCATGAAATTGACCTTATTCTTAATCATGACATTACCGTCAGCATCGGTAGCGGTTGATTTGCCTTGTATCTTCAATTTACCGTTGATATAGAACTTGATATCTGCTCCGTCGGCCTTATCTTCACCTCCGTCAAATGTAAGGGCGATATGATACCAGGTGTCAGCCTTCAGCTGCATGGTCGGATCTGTGAAATGATTCCTGTAAGTCTTTTTGTCCGCATCCTGACAAGCAAATGCAATCTGAATCTGGTTCGTCGCGAGACCGGCATCACCCACACGGATAAGGAAATCGTCCTCGATTCCCATTATGGTATTGATATAGCTTTTATTGGTGAATCCGCGCGGATTAATCAGGGCTTCCATTGTGAAATGCTCCATATCCTGCACCTCCGTAAAGTTGTCCCATACAGGCCATGCACGATTTTCATACATATCCGCAGCCACATTGACCAAAGCAGCCTTCATTATCACAAAATAAACAGTCTTTACACTTGACAGGACATCCACTCCATCAGAACTGATATTCACAGGAAGCACATATTTCTTTGTGTAATCCAATCCCTGGCCCTCGTCAAGATTTTTGAACGGAACCACAATGTCTTTACTCTCAACTCTCCCCTGCTGTATCTCAGCAGATACTCCGTCAAGACTGTAGTGCGCTTCCGGAAGCAGCAGCACCGTATCATCTCCATACATTTCCTTGTATGTCGCCAACATTTCCGGAGCGACAGCGAAACTGACATCCAAATCCTTGGTCACAGGACGGGCAACGCAAACCTTGAATGTGAAATCCATATTCTTGACATGCTCATCTACTGCAACCCTGACTTCGTTCCTTATGTCGCAATCGATGTAAACCTTGTTTTCAAAGTTCTCATCGTCATTACAAGCGACAAGAGAAAGAAGTGAAAGCAATGCTATTGAAATCCTATTTTTCATATTCATTTAATATTATTTTGCATTGGCAGCCAGATAATTGATACCTCTGCGAATATTTACAAAACTTCCATAAAACACCGGACGTTCTTTCTTGATGTCATCAGCCAAGAAATAGCTGTCATTGAAATAGTCGTCATTTGCATTAGACACAGCCAGTCCCAATGTCTTGTAGGTCGCTCCGCCGGACACATAGTCTCCGAGTTTTATAATGTCTTCCGCACCGTCATACACAGTCTCTCCGCCCGGATTCGGCTCAGCAACACTTGGAGTTACCGTTTCGAAAACAATCCTGTCTTTCTGGTCTATTCTTGAAAGAACGCTTCTGATTTTTGACCTCAAGGCAGTTACTCCTTTGTCCCCGCCCATCACCAATATGAGGTATTTCGCATCGGCTAAAATCGATTTGTCTTCAAGCAGATTGAGATTGCCACGCATCATGAAAAGCTTATCCTTATGCGCAGCCCTCCACTCTGATACAGCCTCCATAAAGCCGGACATGCCTGCTTTATCCTCGTCATTGATAAGAGTTCCTGTGAAAGAGACAATCACTCCTTCGAATGAGTACTGTCCACAATATTCAAGCTGCTTCTGGGCATGCGTCTTGAAATATGCCTTGCACTCATCTATAGCAGGTGCAGGCTTTCCATTGTCCGCAAGCAAGATTTTATGGTCGATATAATCGGCATACGCAACAGAAAAGTCAACGGCTGATAAAACGGAAGTACCTTTTTTCTCCTTGACCAGCGGAATCTGTTTTACAAACTCAGGATGGAGATTCTCCAGATTGTTCACACAGATGAAGTCCGCACTGTCCGGCATCGCCATAAGGACCTGGGACTGGGACACAGGATAAGCATCGGTGCCTTTCATATTCAGAATCACCACCTTATGGTCTGTGTTCTTATAGTTCCTGACAGATTCCAGATAGGCAGCATACCCGGAAGGATCTGAGTCTTCAAAAGTCTTGTGAGTATAATCCAGCGCCTCAGGCTTTGTCCAATCGCTGCAGGAAGCCAAGGCAAAGACGGATGTAACAAAGACTATAAATATTTTTTTCATACTATCTTACAGATTAATCATTTATTCACCGCAGGATTGCAATCCCACCATAATCTTGTAGCCATATTGTCTCTTCCGCCGAGAAGATTTGCAACAGCATAGGAATAATTGGCGGCATTGCTGGTACGCTCATCCTGAGGATAAGGCATACGGCGCGCTCCGAATTCGTTATCCACAATACCTCCGCTCATGTTTCCTTCATCCGAAGCCGGGAAAAATTTAGGGTATCCGGTACGGCGGTGGTCAGCCCAAGCCTCATTGCCGAGGTTGAAGTTCGCAATCCATTTCTGGATAAGAATACGCTCCTGCTGTTCGGCAGCAGTGGCAGCATCGTCCCATTTGACAGCCAGTTCAGTCAAGGCTGCAGGACGGCTTTCACCCTCCGGATTGACATAGGTTACAGGAGTCTTTTTATCATTGCTGATGTAAGCGGCATAAGCCGAGCTTACCCCATACTGGTCGAATGAAAGCCTGATACCTTCGTTGTAATACTCTTCGGCATTGCCGCTGATTACCCCGAGAACCACAGCTTCCGCCTTAAGGAAAGCGACCTCAGCCGCATTCATCCACTGGAGAGGATCATTATATCCGATATTCACACCGGCATATTTCCTTCCGACAGTTCCCAGCGGCGGTTTCACCACGCTGATAAGGGCTCCAGTATATTTGAACTCATCACCTTCAAACTCCGACTCAATAAAATATTTCCCGCAACGAGGATCATTGTATGCAGTCATATATGACGTTATGTCAGCTGCCGCATGGGTATCTCCACCTGTATTTGAGCCTGCTATCTGGTTATATTTTACAGCCGTATAAAGAGGATTTCCCTTGTCTCCGAATGCGACAGCCTGGAGAGCCGCATTATCAGCATTCGAAGTGAAGGCCCCTATAGGATGCTCCATTACTTCTTTGAATTTCTGAGCGGCCTTCTCTTTTCCGCCCTCAGTATATACAATACGCATGGCAAGACGGAGCTTAAGAGAATTGGCCAATTTGCACCAGTTTCTGATACTGCCCCTATATACAGGGTCGGCATTGGCTGAATAAGTCAAAGACGCATTGTCCTCAAGAACGAGAATGGCGGCATCCAGTTCCTCAAACATTTTGTCATAAACCTGCTCCTGTGAATCATATGGAACAAGCAATTCCAAATCTACACCAATTTTGCTGTAAGGTATAGGGCCATAGGTATCGGTTACCCTTTGCATAGCAGCAACCTTAACCACTGTTGCCATACTATGGATTACAGGGTCATCTGTAATTTCGCGCAATTCCTTAAGATTGGTAAAAAGAGTAGGAATGACCCTGTCACTGGACATGAATACCCTTGTCCAGTCATCGGTAGCATTGAAGTTGTCTATGGTCTTTCCCCAGCTTCCTGTAGAAGAGTAATATCCTCCCATAGGACCTCCGAGAAGGCAGTCAGTGAACTGTGCGGTGTTCACGTCAGTTGAGACGACTGTTCCGCAAATAGCAGACAGAGTAGCTCCGATGATATAATCATCCTGCATCATCTCATCTTTGTCCACTTCATATGGATGAGTGTTTATGTTCAAATAATTACCGGTACAAGCTGCTGCAGTTGAAAGTGCAAGCAATATAATCCCGGCTCTGATTATGCTGTTTTCCATATCCGTTCCAATTAGAAAGTAATCCTTACATTAAATCCGAAGTTGCGGAGCGAAGGCATCATGAAGTGGTCTATTCCCTGGTAGTAGTTTCCGGTGGTCGCCACAGCCTCCGGGTCAAACGGAGCCTTGTTGTAAATCATCCACAAGTTGCGGCCGACAAGGGAAATGTTAAGGTCACATACGTCACCCAACATCTTACGCGGGAAAGTGTAGCCGATAGAAGCCTCCTGCAACCTGACGTTGGTTGCGGAATAAGTATATGCCTGAGGCAGGGAACCTGTTCCGCCAACTGTTGAATACCAGCTATTTGCAGAAATAAGGTTTTCACCGCCATTAATCCATACACCTCCATTGTCGCGGGCAACAGCAGACGCCTCTGAGACACCGTAGTAGTCGAGATATGCCTGGGTGCTTGAATATACGATGCCGCCGAGACGGGCTGTAATCAAGAAGCCGAAAGTGAAGTTCTCAACCTTGAAATCATTCCTCCAAGCCATATTTGCCTTCGGAAGCACGCTTCCGAGCTTTACATAATCACTATCCGAATTGATAGGCTCCACGTTCACTTTACCGTTCACATCGACCATTATCTTGTCATTCGAATCATATTTGAAGTCACTGAGTGAATAAAGGTCACCGAGCGTACCGCCTTTTTTCAAGATAAAGTGCGCCTGGCCAAGACCTTTCATGTCAAGCTGAGAAACGCTGAAGTATTCTCCGGTAGCAGGATTCCAAACATTGTCTGCCAATGCGATTATCTTGTTCTCATTCATTGACAGAGTATAGTTGGTATTCCAAGAGAATATGCCCCATGTGTGATTGAAACCGAGATTGAACTCGACTCCCTGGTTCATGACATCACCGGACTGCACATAAATCTTTGAAGAACCAGAACCTGTCGAAATCTGAGGGTCAAATGTCTGATTCCTTGTATTTGTATGATAATAAGTAACATCCAAATTGAAATCCTTGAGGAAACGCATGGTAAGACCGACCTCGAATGAATTTGTACGCTCTGGCTTCAAATCGTACATAGGATAATCGGTTTTCATATTCCATGACAGACTGCTTCCGTTCCAGCTATACTTCGGATTGGCGATATAACGCGCAAAAGAAGTACCGACTGAAGCCCAGGAACCACGGAGTTTGATATATTCGAGATTCGCAGGCATATTCGGAATAATTTCTGAAATCACTACCGAAGCGCCGACTGAAGGATAGAAGAATGATTTTGTGTTTGAGTGAGGACCTGCAAGCATTGAAGGCCAGTCGTTGCGGGCGGTCAATGTAAGGAAGTACGTGCTCTTGAATCCCACCTCGGCAGAACCGAATACGGACTGGACCTGCTCACGCCATCCATCCTGCAGACGTGTTGTCTTCGGAGAGTTGCTTAAGTTCTGTATGCTGAATACATTGGCAAGCCCTGCCTTCTCATCTGTGCTTTTTCCGTCAGCGATAGGACCGCGGTTTTTCATTACATCGTAGAACATATCGGAAATAGATGCACCGATGTTAGCCTGGAATGTCCAGTCATCGTTGAACCTCTTGTTGATATTCACAAGGGCGTCTGCATATATCTGGCGGTCTTTCGACTGCTCGATACCGAAGAGACCGTTCAGCGAGCCTTCAGTGAGCTGTGTCGCTGTAGTAGCGTGGAATTTCTCGGTATATGTGTTGAAAGACTGGTCCATGCGTACACGGCCGGCAACATTCAACCAATCCAAAATGTCGTAGGAAAGAGATGCATTGAGCATGAAACGGTCTTTCTTGTTTTCACGCACATTTCTGTAGTTAATCCAATACGGGTTCTGCATTGTCATACCTGCATCACCTATTGGCCAGTATTGGGTGTACATTTTCCTGTCGGCATCGTAACGCTCGAACATACTGTACTCTTCCCAGTAGTTACCTCTCGGGAACAGATACGCACCGACCAACGGGTTGTTATATGTACCCTGATTGATCATGTTGCGGTCTTTCTGAAGGATATAGCTCGCCCCTACGTCAAGGTGCATCTTGTCGTTCAGGAACGCTGTGTTGTTTCGGAAAGTGAAGTTATAACGGCTGTAGCCATTATTAGGCACAATACCGTAAGAGTTAATGGAAGAAGCGGACAGATAAGTCTGGTTCTTGTCATTACCCATTGACACTGAGACACTCTCATTATGTACAAAGCCTGTGTTGAAATAATCCTTTGCCGGGTTATAGCCAGGATTGTTTGCAGAATTAAGCTTAGCGCCCCAGCTGCGGTCAATCGAACCTACAGAAGAACTGAGGTCGCCTGTACCATAGGTGTTCTGAAAACGAGGCAGCACGAACGGATTCATCATCTCAACCCCAGCTGCGACAGTCGCAGTGACCTTTCCGGCCTTACCTTTCTTCGTGGTTATGACAATGGCTCCGTTGGCGGCATCCGAACCGTAAAGTGCGGCGGCTGCAGCACCTGTCAGAACCGACATTGACTCAATGTCGTCAGGATTGATGTCGGCGATAGGGTCAGTGGAGCCTTGGGAACCGAACTCTGTCGAGCCGTCCTTTGCGGAAGTGTACATCGGCACACCGTCGATGACGTAGAGCGCATTTGAAGACTGCGAGATGGACTTGGTACCCCTCATTACGACTTTTGTGGCCCCTCCGACTCCTGCGGATGAAGCGTTGATGTTGAGTCCAGCGACCTTTCCGTTGAGCGAGTTGATGAAGTTCGCGTCCTTGTTTGCAGTGATTGCGTCTGCGTTGACCTGCTGCACGTTGTATGACAGCGCCTTCTCGGACCTCTTGATACCGAGCGCCGTGACGACGGTTCCCTCCATGAGAATCGCGTCGTCCTGCATTGTTACGTCGAACACCCTCCTGCTCCCTATCTGAAACTCCTGGGTGCCGTATCCCAGGCATGAGAACTCGAGCACGGAGCCCTCCATCCCGGCAGGGAGCTCGAACGAGAAGTTCCCGTCAAGGTCCGTGCTGGTTCCTGTTGTCGTGCCCTTGATGATGACGCCGACCCCTATGACCGGAAACCCGTACGAGTCAATTACGGTTCCCTTTATTACATCGCTGTCGGCTGCCCCCCCCTGAGGGTTTTTCCTGGCGGCGCTCGAGATCACGATGTGCATGGCATCTATGCGATAGTCCACGCCCTGTCCTTTGAATAGAAGCTCAAGGACATCCGAGACCGGCCTGTCAGCCACGTTGATGCTTACGCGCCTGGTCACGTCCACGTCCTTGTTCAGAAAAACGAAGTCAGTCTTCTGCTCGATCTCGCGCATCACCTGCGACATCGGCACGTCCGTCATCTTGATGGTGACCGTCCCCCTGTCCTGCCCGAAAGCGGGGAGCGAGGCCACGGACACCAGCACGGCGAGACATATTCCCGTGAGTCTTGATAATATGTTATGCATAAATCAAATGTGTGTGTGGTTGGTTATTAATGTTTAAGGATTCTACCTTATAGTTATCGTTCCCGTGGTCCTGTCCCTCTCGAAGGTGAAGTCGCAAGACTGCTGAAGCAAACGCAATGCGAACTCCACACCCTCAGAGACACGTATCTTTCCGCTCATGTAGCCGCCGATGTCCTTCCTCTCCAGCACAATCCTGACATCATATGCGTCCTCGAAGCGGTGCATCAGCTCCTCAAAGCCGACCCCTCCGATATTTATGTATCCGTCTATCCAGCTCACCGCATCATCGGCAGGCACCTTCGTAACGACAAAATGGCCGCCTATCCTTGTGGCTTTCTCGTCAGGCCGGAGGATGACCTGCTCATATTCTTCGTCTCCGACAGTGGACACTTTCACCTTTCCCTTGAGCAGGGCCGTGGAGAAATGTCCGTTCTCCTCATCGGCATATACATTGAACTCTGTTCCGAGCACTTCTATAATGGAGGCATATGTCTCAACCCGGAACGGGTGTTCTTCGTCATGCTCCACATTGAGGAACGCCTCACCGTCCAGCCTTATCTGACGCACATCCTTCGGAAACACAGGCGGATATTCAAGCCTCGCTCCTCCGTTCAGAAAGACCTTAGTCCCGTCAGAAAGCACAATCGACATGCTCTGTCCGGCCGGAACTTCAATTACATTGTGGACTGACGCGATACTGTCGCGCATCCTTTCTTCTCCGACATATTTTCCGGCATAGGCAACACCGGCCAAAAGCGCGACAGCCGCCGCAGTTCCGGCCATGAATTTCCATATGCGCACCAGGCTTGTCCTGACGCCGCCGGAAGCCCTCGGAACATAATTGGCTTCCTGGAAAGCCATTGCATTGAATACCGCATGAGCATTGTCAAAGTCCCTCTGGTGGGCAGAATCGGCCTTGAGCCATTCTTCAATCTGCCTTATGTCTTCGATGTCTGCCGAGTTATTGAAATAGTTATATAGTTGTTCGTCTTTCATCAGTGTCGGTTATGTGGCCGTTTTTCTTTATTCAACATATAATAGACGAGCGACGCGAAGTGTTCTACATAAAAATATTCACTTTTTTATTTTTTGCCTAACTTTGTCGGCTGACAACCTTAATTTGTTATGGCAGGAACTGAGTCGAATGACAGGCATACAATAACTGAAGAGGAGTTCGGAGAGCTGTTCAGAAGCAGCCGCGAGCTCTTCATAAAGATTGCCAATTCCTATGTGCATGACTATTCGGTTGCGGAAGACATCACGAACGACAGTTTCATACGCCTCTGGGAGAAGCGTGAGGATGTCAGGACTGACAATTACCAGTCGTATGCCTTCAAAATCATCATAAACAAGTGTCTCGACTATCTGAAGTCACAGCAGGTCCGCAGCAATGCAAGGCAGGACATGGGTGAAATCATGCAGAGGATGCAGGTATATGAGATAGCGTCGCTCAGGGGATGCAATCCGGACAGGATATTCGAAAGTGAAATCGAGGAGATTTTCATGGAGACAGTCGACAGGCTTCCCGACATGACGAGGGAAGTTTTCACGGCAAGCCGCTTCCATGGCAAGACCTACGGAGAAATTGCCTCGGACTACGGGCTCTCAGTGCGCCAGGTAACCTCCCATATGCAATATGCCCTGAAAGTCCTCCGCCTCGCCCTCAAGGACTACATCAGTTCACATTAAGTTGCATTGGCCCGATGCACAATCCGGATCCGGTGTCAAAATCACCGGCCGCCCCCAAAAAGTTGGACGTTTTAACATTATTACAAGGCGCCCGCGGATAAGAATATGTCCCCTTTTTTATAAGCCACAAAAACCCCGGATCGCCGCCAGTAAGAAACAAGCTCCTTCAAGACAAGTTCCTTATAGCCCTGAAATGTCCACTTTATAAAAAGCCGGAGCAACATTATTCTTCTCAATGAACATCGCCATATAGATGGGTGCATAGACAATGTTGTCTATGACATGCAGATTGTCGTTATTGAACACGACAGCTTCGGGCAGTTCGTATTCTTCGCAATCCATTATGTTTGACAAAGCGCGATGCACTTCGTAATCTTTACCAGACTTTACCTCAATGGGCAAGATCTTACCATCGAGTTCAATGACAAAATCCAATTCACCGCGCTTCTTGTTATTGTAATAGTAAGGGGTAATGCCATGTGCCACCAATTCCTGCGCTACAGCATTCTCATAGATTGAGCCGAAATTGATGTCTTTGTCTCCTTTTATAATACGCAGTTGAATACCATCGGCATATTGGCTGGCCAACAGTCCTATGTCGCTTTGGAAAAGCTTGAACAGATTGCGCGAACGAGCAAGCAGAAGCGGTATTTTCGGCTCTTCCACATTATAGACAGGCAATGCCACACCAGCATTGGTCAGCCACAAAAAACTATTCTCAACCCTGTCGAACTTCGCATGCTCATTAAGGCGTTTCAGGACGAACCGTTTGTTCTTAGCGTTCAATTCGGGTGGAATAAGATTAAAAATCTTCCCGATATATAGTTTCTTGTCCGGATCGTACTTGGCGATATCGCGCTTGTACAGGCGAATTATATCTTGCTGCACTGCCATAACTTCTTGCAGGTTGTGAGTCTCTAAATATTTGCTCACAGCAGCAGGCATTCCGCCTACAACAAGATAAAGCCGGAACAGTTCCATAATTTTGCCGTGAACAAACTCATCGGCTGCAGTACGATTCACCCACGCTTCGCGTAACGACCCGACAACGGTATCATTGACCCCGACACACGAAATGAATTCCTCAAAATCGAGCGGGAACATATCCTTTACCCCCATGTAACCGACCGGTTCCGAACGCAAGTCTTTCAATTCAACTCCCAGCAACGAACCGCTCAAGATATAACGATACGACCCCTCATCAACCAGAAACTTGATTGCCGTAACAATATCGGGACATTGCTGCACCTCATCAAAAAAGATTAGCGTTTCACCCTTGACGAGCGGTACCTGGGTAATTGCCGAAAGACGGAGCAAAATATCGCCACTGCTTTTTGCTCCCTTGAACAATGACACAGCCTCAGGCATATCGATGAAATTAATCTCTACGAAACTTTTAAACGTCTTGCCGAATTGCCGGATGGAGAATGTCTTGCCGATTTGTCTTGCACCGATAACAAGTAAGGCATTGCGAGTAGTTTCGTAGTAATTCTTGATGTATTTGTCTATTTTCCTTTTTATCATAACATAATCCATTATCACACATATAATTACTCTCAAAGCAACAACCATCCCGCCGCTTTTCCAATGCAAAAATGGGTAGATTCTGCCGTTTTTCCAAGCATTTTTACCGCATTTTTGCCGTTTTTCCAGGATCGAACCAATGAGTTTCGGGAAAATTTTCTACTTTTGCAGCCTTATTCCGGACTGAGACGGCAAAAACGGGTCAACCCGCTGATTCTCAGAATCTGTCCCCCGCAACATGGGGGGGGCACTACGGAGCAAACAAAGAAAAATATGGCATCATACATTCAGATATTTCTGGTATTCGCAAAAATAGGTGCATTCACATTGGGAGGCGGCTACGCGATGCTGCCCTTGATACGTGACGAGCTGATACGCCGCCAGTGGATGCAGGAAGAAGAATTTACGGACATAATAGCCCTGGCCCAATCCGCTCCCGGACTGCTCGCGGTCAACATGTCCATATTCACAGGCTACCGCCTCAGAGGCACCCGCGGAAGCATCGTTGCCACTATAGGCAGCATACTTCCGTCATTCATCATAATCCTCGCCATAGCAATGGCTTTCAGCGGCTATCAGGACAACCCGGTAATCATAAAGCTATTCAAGGGCATAAGGCCGGTGACCGTCGCGCTTATAGCCATTCCGATGATAAACATGGCCAGGACAGCCAACAAGACTTGGTGGGCATGGCTGCTCTCTGCCGCTACGCTTGCGGCTGTGGCGTTCCTCAACGTCTCGCCGATATATATCCTGCTCACAGTCATAACAGTTGCCGTTGCAATAGCATACCGCAACCAGAAAAAGGAGGGCTGCAAATGACATTCATCATCGTATTCGCAGAACTGTTCCTCACATTCTTTGTCATAGGAATGTTCACAATCGGCGGAGGCTATGCCATGCTCTCGCTCATACAGACCCAGATAGTGTCAGTGCACGGATGGCTCGACGAAGGCACATTCACGGACATAGTGGCGATTTCACAAATGACACCGGGACCGATAGGCATCAATTGCGCGACTTATGTCGGATATGACGTTCTCGCCCACAGCGGGGCAGGAGACCTCCTATGTGTGCTCGGCTCCTTTACAGCCACTTTCGCAGTAGTGCTGCCGTCCTTCATCATAGTGCTCGCGCTCTGCAAGGCATACACGAAATTCAGCGGAAACACCATTTTCACAGGTGTTATGAACGGGCTCAAGCCTGCAGTTGCCGGACTGATTGGAGCGGCGGCCGTAATCCTTGTCACACCGGACAATTTCCCGGACTGGAAAAGCTGGGTACTCTTTGCTGCGGCTTTCGTCGCTTCACTGTGGTTCAAGCTCAACCCTATTCTCGCAATCATAGCGGGAGGAGTCGCCGGACTGCTCATATACTGACACTGAGCGGAGAAGTGCGGACATCCCGCCCTCCCCGAATCAAAAATCCCCATTATAACAGAAAGAATGAACTGGCTGGCAGAAATATTCACACAACAGACCTTCATACAGGCAATACTCGTACTCTCGCTCATATGTGCTGCGGGAGTGGCTTTGGGCAGCGTAAAGATATACGGAATCAGCCTCGGCTCCACCTTCGTGTTCTTCGCCGGAATCATTGCAGGACATTTCGGTACGCAGATTGACCCGGACATGCTTGCACTCGCACAAAACTTCGGACTTATCCTGTTCATCTACTCTCTCGGCGTGCAGGTCGGACCGGGCTTCTTCGCATCACTGAAAAAAGGCGGCGTCAAACTGAATCTGCTTGCCCTCACGCTTCTGGTTACAGGAACACTCATGATGCTCGCCATACACTGGACAACGGGCATTCCGCTTTCCGAGGCCATGGGACTTTTCTCCGGGGCGGTCACGAACACCCCTATGCTCGGAGCGGCCCAGCAGGCCCTCCTGCAGGTTCATCCGGAAGACACGGAAACAGCCAACAACATGGCGATGGCCTGTGCGGTAGGCTACCCTGTCGGTCTTATCGGAGTTATATTGTGCGTGGTAATACTGCGCGCAGCGTCAGCAACAAAAACAACACAAAAACCGTATGACCCCTCAGGAGACAACACTTTTGTGGTTGAATACAATGTGAACAATCCTGCCATATTCGGAAAGAGCATAAAGGAAATACGTGAAAACGCCGATGTGCAGTTCGTCATTTCAAGGGTATGGAAAGGCGGCAAAGTCATAATCCCTACATCCGATACCATAATAGAGGAGGATGAGCATGTACTGGTCATTTCCGGAAAGAAAGACGTCGAGCGCATAAGGACCATTTTCGGCAACCGCGAAAATGTGGACTGGAACAAGAAAGACATCGACTGGAACTCGATTGACAACCAGCTTGTATCACGTCATGTGCTTGTGACAAAACCGGAGATAAACGGTGCCAAACTCGGCTCGCTGAGACTGCGCAACTCATTCGGAATCAACATCACGCGCGTAAACAGAGCCGGCATAGACCTGCTCCCCTCACGTTCACTCAGGCTTCAGATTGGCGACAAGCTGACGATTGTCGGAGAAGCCAAGGCAATAGACAACGTAAGCGTAATCCTCGGCAACGAATCACGCAAGCTCAAAGACCCGAACCTCCTCAACATATTCATAGGAATCGTGCTGGGACTGCTTCTCGGAAGCATCCCTATCGCCATACCGGGAATCAGCGTGCCTGTCAAGCTCGGCATAGCAGGCGGCCCTATAATCGTGGGAATACTCATGGGAGCTTTCGGCCCGAGATTCCACCTTACCACCTATACGACGATGAGCGCCAACCTTATGCTCAGGCAGTTCGGAATAACAATCTATCTCGCAGGACTGGGTCTGAGCGCCGGTGCAGGCTTTTTCGCAAAGGTGTTCACGATGGAAGGTCTCTCATGGGTCGGGATAAGCTTCGCCCTTGCGGTGATACCCGTGCTCATTGTCGGATTCGCCGCATCCAGATTCTTCAAGACAGACTATGCGAGAAATGTCGGCATGCTGTGCGGAGGAATGGCCAACCCGATAGCCCTGAACTATGCCAACACGACAGTAGAAGGTGACGAGCCGTCAGTGGCATATGCGACTGTCTACCCAATCAGCATCTTCCTGCGCGTCATCTCCGCCCAAATCATCATGCTTGTGCTGAGTTAATATAACCTGCGGCATACCACCTATTTTGCGCAATTTGAGGAAAAGAATACGCAAATAACGATTTCACAGGTTTGCATAATCTATAATTTTGCAGTGGCAGGCCAACGGAACGGCAAGGCCGTCCGAGACATGGCCCAAGATTAACCCACTAAAAACTAATGACATGCAAACCAGACACATGCAATCCATCTTGCAAGGCAGGGTGCCGGCATTGTGGAGGCTGTCAGCATTCCTCATGCTGCTCACGTTACACACCGCCCTCTTTGCACAGAACGGTTTCACACTACATGGAACAGTCTTCTCCACGGACGGCGAACCCGTGGCAGGCGCAAGCGTATTCCAGCAAGGAACTACAAACGGCACCACAACCGGCTCAGACGGAAATTTCACACTGTCTCTTGACGGGCCATGCCTGATAACGGCAGCCTGTCTCGGCTACATGAATGAGACCATCAGCGCAGAAAACGGCAACAGAGCCGTCACCATCACCATGAAGCCGGACAGCAAGATGCTTGACGAAGTGGTAGTCACGGCCCTTGGAGTGAAACGGGAGACAAAGGCCCTCGGATATGCCGTAACCGAAGTAAAAGGTGACGAAGTAAACGCTTCCCGTCCGATAAATGCCATCGGTGCCCTTTCGGGAAAAGTCCCCGGAGTGGACATAGCATCCACAACGGCAGGCCCCTCAGGCTCGACACGCGTAGTGATACGAGGAAACGGGGAACTCTCAGGCAACAACCAGCCACTATATGTGATTGACGGCGTGCCGATGGAAAATTCACAGCTCGGAAGCGCCGGGCAATGGGGCGGCTATGACATGGGAGACGGACTTTCAAGCATCAATCCGGATGACATCGAATCCATTTCGATACTCAAGGGGGCCTCAGCAGCAGCCCTTTACGGCTCGCGCGCGACCCATGGAGTAATACTCATCACCACCAAGTCCGCCACAAAGAAAGGAATCGGAGTAGATTTCAGCACCAGCGTTGACATAGTGAACCAGCTTTCAAAATTCGATGACTACCAGAGAGTTTACGGAGCCGGCCGCAACGGGGAGCTTCCCACCACATTTGAAGTGGGACGCGGAGTATCACAAAGCGCATGGGGCGCAAAAATGGACCCGGGCCTGAGCATGCCGATATACAACGGACAGACAAAGCCATACACTAATGTCCCGGACAACATATCAAGCTTCTTCAGGACAGGCACGACCTTCACAAACTCCCTCTCACTCACGGCAGGCGGTGAAAAAGCCGACATCAGGGTGTCCATATCCGACATGCGCAACAATGACATAGTGCCTGAGTCCGGAATGGACAGGACTTCATTCATGGTAAAGGCAAGCGGCAGGCTCACCCCGAGATTCCGCATAGAGACGCGCGTCAATTATGTGATGGAAAACGTCAAGAACAGGCCTGCACTCTCAGACTCCCCTAACAATGTCGGCCTTGCGCTCATAGGACTCGCCCCTAACTTCGACCAGAAATGGCTTTCCGAGGGCTATACGGACGCATACGGCAAATACCAGGACTGGAACGGAGGCAACATATACCGCATAAATCCATACTGGTCAATCAACCGGATGAGCAACAAGTCACACAAAGACAGGGTCATGGGCTACATTCAGGCAAACTATGAACTCATAGACGGGCTTGACCTTCAGCTGCGCGCCGGAACGGACTTCTACAAATTCCGCATGACCGAATACTCATCCCCGTACACCCCTACCGCAATGCAGGGAGAGATGACCGAGAACAACATAAGCGTGGCAGAGTCAAACCTCGAGGCCATGCTGAGATATTCACGCAAATTCGCGGAAAAATTCGATTTCTCCGCATTCATAGGCGGCAACCTGATGTTCTATGACCAGGAAGCGTTCACCAACAAAGGGACAAACGAGATAATCCCGGGAATGCAGAGCATAACCAACTATGTGTCCCAGTCACTCACATACAGCCATCCCCGCAAACAGGTACGCTCGCTCTACGGAGCGGTCAACTTCGGCTACAACGACCTGCTCTATCTGGATGTGACACTCAGGAACGACTGGTCATCCACGCTCGCCAAAGGCCTGAACTCCTATTGCTATCCGTCTGTATCGGGAAGCTTCGTGTTCTCCAACCTCCTCAAAGACCACAGCGTTCTCTCATTCGGAAAAGTCAGGGCCTCATGGGCCAAGGTAGGAGGCGACACGGACCCTTATATGCTCAACCTCAATTACGGAGTGCTCGACTACACACTCAACGGCAAACCGCTCGGAGACATCACATCCCCAAGCATCCCCAAGCTCGACCTCAAGCCTACACGCACATATTCATGGGAGGTCGGCGCGGACATTCGCCTGTTCAACAGCAGGCTCGGGCTTGACGCCACATGGTACAGCGCAAAGACGGAAGACCAGATCATGAGCCTGCCCATTTCCACAACTACAGGTTTCCCTATGGCCACAATAAACAGCGGCTGCATCTCCAACAAAGGTATCGAACTGAGCCTGAACGGAGTCATATTCGACAGGAAAAATTTCTTCTGGGACGCCACGGTCAATTTCGCACGCAACATAAACATGGTCGAGTCGCTCCATCCGGCAATATCCACCTACACCCTCGCCAACGCACGCTGGGCCAACGCCATGATAGCCGCAATGGAGGGAGAGTCCTACGGAGTTATCCTGGGAAAGAAACTCCAGCGCAATGAAAACGGAGAAGTCATCTACGGTGCAAACGGCCTGCCTATGGTAGGAAACGACATCGAGGTGCTCGGAAACGGAGTCTATGACTGGACTGCCGGGCTTTCCACCTCGCTCTCATTCTACGGCGTAACCGTCAGCGCGCTCTTCGACATGAAATACGGCGCAGAGGTCTATTCCATGAGCAGCATGATGGCACATATGAACGGCACTGCAACGGCAACACTTGAGGGACGGCGCGAATGGTACGAGTCGGAAGAACTACGCAAGCAGGCCAATATACTTGAAAGCGCATGGACACCGACGGGAGGGTTCATAGGAAAAGGCGTGGTCAACATAGGCACTGAAGATAATCCGCAGTGGGCACCAAACACGACTCCCGTTGACCCTCAGGACTATTGGGCCAATTTCCAGAATGCCGGGACTCCTGAGCCTTTCATCTATGACGCATCTTTCATAAAGCTCAGGGAACTGTCCCTCACCTACAGTTTTGACAGGAAGCTGCTCAAAAAGACCCCGCTCTCCGGAGTGAGCCTTTCCCTTTACGGAAGAAACCTCTGGACAATATGGTCAAGCGTACCGAACATTGACCCGGAGTCAAGCTACAACAACGGCAACGGACAGGGATTCGAGTACGGTTCCCTACCGTCAAGACGCTCATTCGGAGCCAGCCTGAAGCTGTCATTCTAACATGTTCACGAATTAACCATCCGAAATCATGAAACTTAATTTCAAGACAATATTCATTGCGTTGTCGGTGAGCGCGGCAGCCATATCCTGCAGCGACTTCGGCGCCCTCAATTCAGATCCGACGAAATCCACAGACATGGACCCGAACCTCCTGCTGCCGACACTCCAGATGACCCTGACAAACGACTGGCAGGAATGGCACAGGCATTTCATGTATCCCGGAGGCTTCGTCCAGCAATGGTGCGGAGACTGGGGCACGGTCGAATACGGCTGCTGCGGAATCAAGAACGACTCCTACATGGCCGAACTGTGGCTCCAGAGATACACACGCATGGCCAAGGGCCTTGTAGATATAGTGGAGCGCACCAAGGACGACCCTGCGCAGGCAAACATCAATGCCGCCGGACGCCTGATGCTCGTATATACTTTTGCGCAGCTCACCGACATGTACGGAGACATTCCCTACTCCGAAGCCGGGAAAGGATATTATACCGGACAATACAAGCCGAAGTACGACACCCAGGAAGAAATATACAACGACTTCTTCCGTCAGCTTGAGATCGCGGACGCACAACTGCGCAAAGGCACGGACGTAATCAAATACGACCAATATTACGACGGCGACACGGCCAAGTGGAGAAAATATGTCAATTCGCTGCGCCTGCGTCTCGCCCTGAGACTGATTAAAGTCAATCCGGACAAAGCCAAGGAAGAGGCACGCATAGCCATAGAAAACGGCGTAATGGAAAGCAATGCGGACCTGTGCAGAATCAAATATGAGAATTTTGCCAATCCGTCAGCCGGTCCGGGCAGAGGAAACGCCCTATCAAACCGGTTCAGGGCCGAGCCGCGCAATTTCCGTTTTTCCCGCAAACTCATCTCATACATGGAGCAGACCTCGGATCCGAGAATCAGGATATACGGTGCATGCTACCTCGAGGACGGCACAGACATAACAGACCTCGTATATGAGAAAACACGCTCATATACGGAAATGGCACGATACACAGACCGTTTCGACTGGGAGAACTATGGCGACGACCCGACCGTCGTGACTCCTGACATGACAATAAAACTCAACGGACAGGATTTCATTGTCGAGCCGAAATACCAGTTCCTCCAGCCTTCCCTCTGGCTGATGGCCCTGGATGCGCCATATGTCAACATGAGCTATGCGGAAGTGGAGCTTCTGCTTGCCGAGGCAGCATACAGATGGGGTTTTGGAGACAGTACTCCAGCAGAGCATTTCAGCAAGGCCCTCAGGGCTTCCGTGGAAATGATGACAGTCTATGGTGCTCCGGCCCCGTCAGAAGCGGATGTCACAAGATTCATACAGGCCAACCCTCTGCGCAGCGGAAGCGAACTCGAACAAATCAACATGCAGATGTGGGTAGGACTTGTGCTTAACCCGTTCGAATCTTTCGCCAATTGGAGACGCACCGGGATACCTGAAATCATATTCACGAACTACCAGCCTGCACGCAACCAGTCAAACGGGAAGACCCCGCGCCGGCTCACATATCCGGTCGAAGAGCAGATAATGAATCCGGACAATTACAGGGAAGCAATCGCAAGAGTTCCGGGATATGACTGGACCGAGGGCGTATGGTGGGACAAGCAGTAACCGCAGGATTTACCTGCCAAAACAACAGATCACATGAAAATTTTCAGATACATATGCATACTCATTGCCTGCACATGCTTTTGCGCATCATGCAGCGAAAAAGTCAGCAATCCCGTATTTGCTGACGACGAGACACCATACATCTACATGGACTGGGCAGCCACGAATGTGTGCAACATCGGTGACACTCTCAGATTCACAGCCCAGGTCGCCCCTTCGGAAGGAACGGCATGCAGATGGCTGATAGACGGGCAGACCGTGAGCACAGGACGCACTCTCGAATATGAAGTTACAAGCCCGGAGCCTTTCATACTGCGTTTCGAGGCCGAGAGAAACGGGATTGTGAACTACCGGACATCAAACGTCACAGTGACAAAGCCGTTCGAACCGAAAGAATATGAGAGAGTGGTCATGGGAGTGCTCGGCATTTCGGCGACGGCAGCTTCCGTGCAATGGGACCATATCACGCACCTGATGATAAGTTCCCTTACCGTAAATACGGAAGACGGACAGCTGACCCTTCCTGACGCCGCGGCCCTGAACAACCTGAAGACAACAGTTTCCCTCGCACATAACGACGGAGTCTATGTGATAATAGACATAACAGGAACTCTCGTGCTTCCTGGAGGAACAGGCATATATAACGAGACCGCATTCAACACCGTAGCGGCCGACCCTGTCCTGCGTACAGGGCTCATTGCACAAATCAAGTCATTCGTGGAGCAATACGGCCTGGACGGAGTGAACATCTACATCAATAACCTCAACAACGATTTCGGAGGCCTTTCAAATGAAGAGGAACTTGCGGCATTCATGAATGAGCTTGGCGAAGCGATGCCTCTGCCTGAGGATACCGGGCGCGGAGGATTTTTCATCACCGCTTCCGTACCGCAGGCATGGAACAACTACGAGTTCTCATGGCTCGGCTCTGTGACGCGTCTGGACTGGATGAACCTCATGCATTTCGGAAGCACTGACCTTACCCCATGCCCTCACGCCGCCGACTGGAACATCAGCGACAACATTTCAAGATTCGGGACATACGGGGTTCCGGCCGAAAAGATTCTCATCGGCATAGGAGCATTCGGAATCAAATACGACATACCGGCCGGAGTGTCCGCCACATGGGGAGACATAGACTCATACCTGTCATATTTCCCGTACAGCGAGATTGTCAAGATGGACCCGTCAGCACCGTCCAGGAACATGCTCAGCCAGGGCACAGGAGGCCTGTGGTATGTAGGAGTCTCCGCTCCGGAATGCAGTGTGGAACACAAGGCATCCCTGGTAAAGGACAACTCCGCGGGAGGAATGTTCGTATGGATGCTTGAATACGACACGGACGACCCTTCATCCTCTCTGACACAAGCCGCATATAAAGCCATGAACCCATAGACAGACAACATGACACGAATTTTCAGAACAATAGTGATGGCGGCTCTTCCCGCCGCCATCCTTTGCGCAGCCGCATCTTGCACAAGCTGCCACAAAGACAACAAGCTTGAAGTTTCCTTTACGGTAGAGAGCGACGGGGAAAGTCCCAATCTCTTCAAACTGACCGCAGATAACCAGACCCCTTCGTCCACATATGAATGGACAGCAGACGGAAGCACATGGCAAGGAAGCACCGTAACCTGCCATATAGGCCGAAAAGGGCTTCACAATGTGACCCTAAGGCAGAAAGACGGAAACAGAAGCGGGAAATGCACAAAGAAAATCCAGGTCACACAGGACTCATACCCTTTTCTCAACGGTGAAGAACTGTGGTGGCACGACGAGTTCAACGGGCATGCGTTGGACACACGCTCATGGAACTATGACACCGGCATAGGGAAATGGGGCAACAATGAATGGGAGAATTATACCGACAGCCGGGACAATGTGTTCCTGCGCGACGGAAAGCTGGTCATACGCGCAATCAAGACAGGCGAGGGCCAGAAAATCGGCGACTACACTTCCGGCAGGCTCACAACAAGCGGGAAAAAGGAAATCAGCCGGGGACGTGTCGAAGTTCGCGCCAAGCTTCCCGGAGGCAACGGCATATGGCCGGCCATCTGGTTCTTCGGAAGAAAGGCCCATCCATATTACTCGGAGCTTGACATAATGGAATATGTCGGTTGTGACAAGAACATAATCTACGGGGCAGTCCACACAACGGCCACACTTGACGGCTCGGCTGAGAAAGTGTCAATGTCACGCACCGTTCCGGATGTGGAGACGGCTTTTCACACATACGGCATGGAATGGAGCGACAAAGGAATAGCATATTACCTCGACGAACCGTCAAACGTATATCTGAGATATGAGCCGTCAGACTTCTCCGACCCGTCTATCTGGCCGTTCGACAAAGAACTCTATCTCATACTGAATGTGGCCGTCGGAGGTGACTGGGGCGGAATGAAGGGAGTGGATGACAGCATATTCCCATGCGAGATGGAAGTGGACTATGTACGCATATTCAGAAAAAATGAGAATAGGAGTTGATCTCGGAGGAACAAGCATAAGGGCTGGACTGGCGGACAAAGGCACGCTGCTCCGGAAAGAAAGGCTGCGGTGCCCGTCCAAAGGTTCGTGCGGAGAAGTGCTGGATGCGATAGAAGAAGTAATTTCCCGTGTGATGCATCCCGGCGTGGAGTCTGTAGGCATTGGCGTCCCCTCTGTAGTGGACACGGCAAGGGGAATCGTCTATAATGCCGCCAACATACCATCATGGAAAGAGGTGCCGCTAAAGGACATAATGCAGGAACGGCTCGGACTTGAAGTGAATGTCAACAATGACTCCAACTGCTTCACGCTCGGGGAAAGCCTGTTCGGCAAATGCCGGGACTGCTCTGACATAGTGGGGCTTACCATCGGGACAGGAGTCGGCTCAGGAATCATAATAAACGGAAGACTTTACGAGGGACGCAATGCAGGTGCAGGCGAAATCGGCTCCCTGCCATATCTGGGGAAAGACTTTGAAAGCTGGTGCAGCACTCCTTTCTTCACTGCAAACGGGACGACAGGTGCAGAGGCCGCAGAAGCAGCCGCTTCCGGAGACGCCGGGGCCATTGCATTGTGGAACGAATACGGAGTCCATCTTGGCGAACTTGTCAAGGCAATTCTGTATATTTACGACCCGGAAGCCATAGTCATCGGAGGCGGCCTTGCCGTTGCCTCCGGATTATACAGGGACAGCCTCATCAGACAGCTCAGCAGCTTCGCCTATCCCAACAGTGCCGCATCCGTCAGGCTCCTCTTTGCGGACAACACTGACATGGCGCTGCTCGGCGCGGCATCATTGAAAGACAAATGACAACCAAAGGCATAATGAAACACTTGACAGCAATAATCTCAGCCGCCATAATGGCCACATCATGCATCAGCCCTTCCGCACAGAGACAAGACCTGCTCCTGTCGGACGGATGGAAGATACAGTCTTCAGAAAATATCCCGTTTGGCGGGGCAGACCTTTCCGCACCGGGAACCGATTTGTCCGCCATGCAATGGCATGAAGCGCAAGTCCCCTCAACGGTCTTGGGCACCCTTACCTCAAACGGGCTGTATCAGGACGCCTTTACCGGCATGAATTACGGGCGCTCAATCAACCGCGGAGACTTCAGCTGCCCATGGTGGTACCTCAACAGGTTCAGCATACCAAAGCTTGAAAACGGGCAAAGGGCCAGGCTCGAATTTGACGGAATCAGCTACAGCGCCAATGTATGGCTGAACGGGACGCAGATAGCGTCAAAGGAAGAAATGAAAGGTCCTTTCAGGCAGTTTTCCTTTGATGTCACGGAACTTCTCCAAGAGGACAACACCCTTGCAGTGGAATTGTCCAGGGCAGTCCCCGGAGACTTCAACATAGGTTTCGTCGATTGGAATCCTCGTGCGGCAGACGAGAGCATGGGAATTTTCAGGCAAGTATGGCTGCGCTACAGCAATGAGGTCAGCCTGCGTCATACCGCAGTAAAGACAGATGTGGATACCGAGACCCTCTCCCAGGCATGGCTTACGGCAGAGACCACCCTCAAGAACATGTCAGGCAAGCCAGTCCATGGCAAGCTGAAGATAGATTTCGACGGAAAGACCATAACGCGGGATGTCACTCTTGCTGCAAATGAAGAAAAGACAATCCGCATAACTCCCGACCAGGCAAAGGAACTGCATGTAAGGAATCCCCGGCTCTGGTGGTGCCACAACCTCGGCACTCCGGAAATGTACAGCATGCAGGCCAGCTTCATCTTAAACGGGAAAGTGTCGGACAGCGAGAGCGTGGATTTCGGGATACGCAAGATTTCCGATTCTTTCACGGAAAGCGGACACAGGTACTTCATGCTGAACGGGAAAAAAGTGCTCATACGCGGAGCCGGATGGACGGACGACCTTTTCCTGCGCAATCCAGACAGCCGCAATGACATCGAGTTGGAATATGTCAAGGACATGAATCTCAACACCGTGCGCTTCGAGAACATTTGGGGCACTTCCCAGAACCTGTATGACTTATGCGACCGCAAAGGACTTCTCGCACTCGTAGGCTGGAGCTGCTTCTGGGAATGGGAAACTTATACGGGGACACCGGGGGATGAATACGGCTGCATAAAGTCGGAGGAAGACATGGACCTTATCGCCGCATCATTCCGAGACCAGATACTGTGGCTCAGGAATCATCCGTCAATCGTGGCATGGTATGCAGGAAGCGACATGCTACCGCGTCCGGAATTGGAAAAACGGTATATAAGCATTCTTGAGTGCATTGATGACAGGCCATATGTCGGTTGCGCGAAATCTCTTGAAAGCCCGCTGACAGGAAAGGCCGGCATGAAGATGGCCGGTCCATACGACTATCAGGCACCGTCCTACTGGTACAGCCAGCAGGCTCCGGGAGGTGCGTTCGGATTCAACACAGAGACCGGAATCGGAGCACAACTGCCTGTAAAAGCGTCCATAATGAAAATGATTCCCCAAGAATGCCTGTGGCCTGTAGGCAAAGAGTACGACTACCATTGCACGACCGCATCTGAAGCAATGCATTCTCTCGACTGCCTGAAAGAAGTTCTCGGGAAGCGATACAGCAAGCCTGATAATCTTGACGGCTTCCTCCTCAGGGCACATCATCTCGACTATGACGGGACAAGGGCAATGTTTGAGGCATTCCGTGTAAACGCAGACCAGGCCACAGGAATAATACAATGGATGCTCAATTCCGCATGGCCCTCACTCTACTGGCAGCTTTACGACTGGTATCTCAGCCCATGTTCCGGATATTGGGCTGTAAAAAAGGCCAATATGCCTCGGCAGCTTGTCTACAATTACGCCGACGGCAAGGTCTATGTCGTGAATGATGAGAAAGCCGATGCATGCGGGATGACAGCAGAAATGGAGCTTTACGGGCTTGACGGCACTCTTTTATACAAGAAGCAGGCACAGGCCGATGTCAAGGCAGGCGGCTCAAAAGCCTTGTTTGAAGTTCCGCAGGCCGAGGGAGTGTCTTTCATGTTCCTGTCACTCCGCTCCGGCAACTCAGAAGCCATTGCGGACAACTCATACTGCCTGTCATCCGTCCGGGACATTCATGACTGGAATGCCGGCAACTGGATAAGGACACCTCTTTCTCAGCATGCCGATTTCCGTCCGCTCGACGACCTTGCCGGATGCCAGGTGAAAGCGGAAGTGTCAATGCAGGGCGATACAGCAGAAGTTACGCTCAACAACACATCATCCGTGGTGGCATTCTTCATTTCAATGTCCATCTTGGACAAGTCCGGCGAAGAGATACTTCCGTCATTCTGGAGCGATAATCTCATAAGCCTACGCCCTGAAGAGACGAGGAGCTATACATGCCGGCTTCCTGAAGGCTGCGAGGCGGCTTCACTGAGGCTCGACGGCTGGAATGTGACAGAAACAGAACACCAGTTATGATTCGTCTCATCATAATGACGGATTTCACCGAGAGTTTCGGCTATGACCTTCTGAGGGGCATCCTTGAATACTCGCGGGACACCAGCCCGTGGGCCGTCAAGAGGATGCCCCCTTCCTACAAGTCCGCACACGGGATGCAGGCCGTAATCGGATGCGCGAGGCAATGGGAGGCAGATGCCATAATCGGCAGATTCGAGACGGGAGACGACATCCTCTCATTCAGGGACAGCGGAATAGTGGCTATGGCGCAGGACTTCAAGGCCAGGTTCAAAGAAATTCCCAATATTACAAGCGACTATATCCGCACAGGCCGGATAGCGGCTGATTTCTTCCTCAAGAAAGGATTCCGCAATTTCGGATTCTACGGCTACAGGAATGTGTGCTGGTCAGAAGAAAGGTGCGAAGGATTCTGCGGAAGGCTCCGTGAGAAAGGAGTCGAGTCACCGATACACATACACACCATCGGGCATTTGGAAGACTTCTGGCTGTATGGCCCGGAGAATCTCAACGAATGGCTCCGGAATCTGCCGAAGCCTGCCGCTGTATTCGCCTGCGACGACACCCAGGCAAGCAATCTGATAGAGACATGCAGGATGACCGGCATCAAGGTGCCGGAAGAAATCGCAGTCCTCGGCACAGACAACGATGAAACGACCTGCGCCCTAACTGCACCGACGCTCTCAAGCATCAATCTGAATGTAAGAAAGGGAGGCTATGAGGCGGCAGCCCTTATCGACAGGATGGTCAGGGAAAAGATATACGAAGCCGATGACATCCTGATAGAGGCAACTTCCGTGGTAGAGAGAATGTCAACGGCCATATATCCGAGCGACAATCCCTATATCGTCAAAATCCTCAAATACATTTCCCAGAACATAACTTCCAGGATAACCATAGACGACCTTCTGCGACAGGTTCCCATGTCACGGAGGCTTCTTGAAATCCGTTTCCGCCAGGCCACCGGACAAAGCATCCACCAGTACATAACCTCCATGCGGATGAACCTGTTTGCACAAAAGCTTCTCGCGTCCGATGAGCCGATCGCGGATGTGGCAAGCAGGCTCGGGCTGAATGATACCAGGAACTTGTCCCGTATTTTCAGGCAGGCCAAGGGCTGTTCTCCCATGGAATACCGCAAACGGCACAAATAGCCCGCAGCATTCCTTCACGAATGGCCGTACTGTCTTCCGGCATGCAATATCATCCCCCGCCCTCAACATGACATGCCCCCGAAAGTTTCCTGTACGACTTTCGGGGGCACCCCATCAAGTAAATGAGCAGAATGTCCTGCTCAAAAATATGCCTGCGAAATTATTTCACGATGATTTCGTCAACAAAAGTAAAGCCCTGACGTCCGCGTGCGCCATGCCAGTCCGGTATTGACGTCACTGTAGTTGAAGTCACCCTCAGATATTTGGCAGATGTCTGAGGGAAAGTCACAGTATATTCCTTCAGCCCGTCCGGGTCAGTCTCGCCCTCTGCAGCCATCTCAATCCTCCCGGCCTCCTGGAAAGTCTTGTTGTCGTCCGAAACAAGCACAACCACATCGAGAGGGTTGAAAAGATCCTCACCTTTCTGGACCATAGTTCCGAGCGTAACGCTTGAATATGGAGTCTCGCCGTCCATCTCAATCGTCACATCGACAGGAGTGCCCTTCCATCCGGCCCAAGGACCGGTAGCATATGCGAATGTTCCCCTTACACCATCAACAAACGACTCAGGAGCGCCATATTTGTACTTAGGCAGAGGCTCTGTATTGAGAGTCACAGGTCTTCCGAGAGCCTTGTTGTCCTCAAATTCCTGGACGAACACACGTGTCTTCATGTTGCTTCTCTCCACAATCGCCTTCAATGTGCAGCCCTTGCGGATTTCCACAGGCCCCGTATAAAGAGTTGAAGAAGCGTCAGGCACAGTGCCGTCAAGGGTATATCTTATAGGCGCATCACCCTGCGTAGAGAGTTTTATCTCGACACAGTTCTTCTTATGGTTCACAGAAACCTCGCTTATCACCTCATATACGGTCTTGGCGTAATTCACACCCATCATGTCATATATGTCAGCCATATGCGAAAGTCCTGCAAGGAAACGCTCCCAGCTCTTGTTCTGAGGCAAAGTCCACTGCACTTCGCTCAAAGCGGCAGCCCTCGGAAGAAGCATGTACTCCAGATGGCTGTCATCGGCTATATACTCAGTCCACATGTTGGCCTGCACACCAAGGATATGCTTTCTTGCCTTCGCGTCAAGCTCCTTTGTGAACGGTTCATAAGAATAAACCTTCTCAACAGGGACATAGCCTCCGATTCCGAACGGCTCGTTATCCGTATCCCTTGACTGATAATAGTCAAAATAGAAATGGCTTGTAGGAGTCATGATTGCATCATGTCCTGCGTTCGCAGCCTCCATTCCGCCCTCGCTGCTCCTCCATGACATCACGGTAGCATTTTCTGAAAGCTCGCCTTCAAGAATCTCATCCCAGCCGATGATTCTCTTGCCCTTTGTCGCGAGATACTTCTCCATGCGGGCAGTCACATAACTCTGAAGATAATGCTCAGCAGAGAAATTCTTTCCGTCCTCAAGCCCAAGTTCCTTGATTTTAGCCTGGCAATGAGGACACTTCTCCCAACGTACCTTAGGGCACTCGTCACCTCCGATATGGATATACTCAGACGGGAACAGCTCGGCAACCTCGTCAAGCACTCCCTCAAGGAACTTCATGGTCTCTTCCTTGCCCACGCAAAGCACATCGTCCGCGACACCCCAGCGTCCCCATACATCGTAAGGACCGCCTGTACATCCAAGCTCAGGATATGCCGTAAGCGCGGCGAGCATATGTCCCGGAAGGTCAATCTCAGGAACGACAGTGATACCCTTCGACTCGGCATATCTGATAACTTCACGGATTTCGTCCTGAGTGTAGAAGCCGCCGTAAGGGATTCCGTCATACTGGTCCCAGTTCTTCTTGACTACAGTACCTTTCCTTATCGACCCGACCTCCGTAAGGCGCGGATATCTCTTTATCTCAATCCTCCAGCCCTGGTCATCAGTAAGATGCCAATGGAAACGGTTCATCTTGTGCACTTCGAGCACGTCAAGATACCTCTTCACTTCTTCAATGCTGAAAAAATGCCTTGCGACATCAAGCATCATTCCCCTGTATGCGAACCTCGGAGCATCCTTGATTACCGCACATTGCAGTGTCCAGTCTTTGTCAGAAGCCTCCGCATTGCCGAAAATCTCGGCAGGAAGCATCTGCTTGATGGTCTGGAGCGCATAGTTGAAGCCATTGAATGAAGACGCCTTCACCTCGACGGCCTTTTTGCTGATGCGAAGCTCATAGGCCTCATCCGGAAGCGAAGCATCCTTGAGAAAAATGAATCCGTCCCTCGAATCGCCAATCTTTACGGCGCTTTCCTTACCGGTTACTGCACCAAGTTTTCCGGCGAATGCCTTTATTGCGTCTGAAGTAACAGCGTCAAGTCCCTCCCCGCAATGGAAGTCAGCTCCGGACACCTCAAAATATCCGGACTTCACAGACACCTCATTCGGATAAGGCACGACTTCAATCGCACGGTTGTCCGTTCCGGCACATGACGTCGCGGCCATTGCTGCCGCAAGCATAATGTAAACAAATTTCATAAATTGCAGATTGTTTATGTGTTAATAATCATAATCCTTATTTGGACAGGCATCAGTTGACTACAATTTCATCAACAAAGAGCCAGCCCCCAGCGATGCCACACTGTTTGGCAGTATAGCGTATATAACGTGCCTGCTCATCACAGACAGTGTCGAAGCTGCGGAACAGGAGGTCAGGACATTTCACTGAAACGTCATTCCAGACCTGCGCAATGCGGCGGAATTCCTTTCCGTCCTCAGAGACAAAAATCTCCGCTTTCTCCGGCATGAAGATATAAGGACCCGCAATCTGCATGAAAGTGGCGCCCACGTAATGTACCGGCATCACTTCACCAAGATCCACAGTCACATCAAAATCAGAAAGGAAACCCTGCCATCTTCCGTCACTGTTCGACCATCCTCCGGCAATTCCGTCGGTAAGAGCCGTCTCTCCGGCGCCAGGATAAGATTGGTTGATAGGCTGTCCGTATGTCACAGCTGCTCCCACCGCCTTGTGGCGGATTCCGGTCTGCACCAGCTTCCTCTCACCATATTCATTCTCAAGGCTGAACGTAGAATATCCGGCCTCACGCATCTGCTCAAGCACAGGCAGAACCCTCGCACGGAAACTCTCATAATCCCGGTTCTCCCTGCTGCTCCACCCGGTCTCCGCAATAGCTATAGCACGCGGCCAGTACATGTATTCCGCATGGGAGTCTGTCGGGATATACTCGGACCACAGGTTAGCCTGCACACCCTTGAGATGATGAAGGCTTTCACAAGGCATAGAATCATCCTGAGGCTCATAGCCATACACCATATCAAGCGGCAGATATCCTCCGATTGACTCAGGCTCTACGAACGGCGCATCCTGCGCATGGTCCAGATAACAGAAATTGCCCGGACACATTATCACGTCATGCCCCATTTTCATGGACTCGATTCCACCCTCAGTCCCTCGCCACGACATCACAGTCGCGCCTTCAGCCAGGCCGCCGTCAAGAATCTCATCCCAGCCGATTATCTTGCGTCCCTTTGAACTGACATATCTGTCTATCCTGCGTATGAGATAGCTCTGCAGCTCGTCCACATCAGCCAGTCCTTCAGCGCGCATCCTCTCCTGACATTTCGGACAGGTCTTCCAAGAGCCCTTTCCTGCTTCATCTCCTCCGATATGTATATATTCTGACGGGAAAATCTCCATGACCTCATCCAACACGGTCTCAAGAAACTCAAAGGTCTTCTCATTGCCCGGGCAGAAATCCCCTTGTCCATACTGCTTTCCGTTGCAGCCCAGCTCAGGATATGCGGCAATGGCTTCCTCGCTGTGTCCCGGCATCTCGATTTCCGGGATGACCTCTATATGTCTCTCATGCGCATATTCTATAAGGTCAAGCATATCTTCTTTAGTATAGTAGCCGCCATATGCGCCAGCCGAGCCCTCTTCAGCATAATGCCTGTCAGACTCCCACCAGTCTTTCCATATATGATGTGGTCTCCATGCCGCAAATTCAGTCAGCCGCGGATAAGCCTCTATCTTCAGCCTCCACCCAGCCCCGTCAGTCAAATGCAGATGCATCCTGTTCATCTTGAACGCAGCCATCGCATCCAGCTGCTTTTTCAGGAAATCAACGCTGCGGAAATGCCTGGACACATCCACATGCAGCCCCCTATAGCCAAAACGCGGGCTGTCGTTTATCTCGCAGCAGCTTATCTCATTGACCTTTCCGTTTCGCGTCATCATGTCCAATGTCTTCATGGCATAAAAGAATCCGGTCTCCGAAAGCGCCTTGACAGTGATTCCCTTAGGGGTGATTTTCATTGAATAAGCCTCCGGACTGTCAAATCCTTTCTTCACCAGCACGGTCTTTACGGAAGGTTCACCTTCAAAACGGTAAGTTCCGGACGACATGACGACCTCATACGGTGCCGGAATGACATTATCAGGACTCTGTGCAGACAGTCCCGTTGAACAAAGGAAGATAAATACGGCTGCCGATATGCAGCCAACAAAAGATTTATGCATATGAATTAATGTTTGTCTATCCTGCCACTGGCACATTAGCGCAAATATAGCCAAAGGAGAGCAAAACATCGAGCTTGCTTGTAAGTTTTGCCGAAGCCAAGGCGCATATATGTCCATTAGGACAAATATATCAAAAAAAAACGGGAAATCCTCGGCATGCCGGCAATTCCCGTCAATAAACACTCATCTTTTTAATATAAGACAAAAAATCATTCCCCGCCACGCAACTCTTCAATCTGAGAAAGGACCTCTTCCGCCATCCTGACAACCTTGCGGTGACTCTTAAAACCGAGAGCAGCGCCTATCACCATTCCAACGCACCCTCCTGCAAGAAATGCAGGAAAGATGGCATTGTCCATATTGGCAAAGCATTCCACAACAAACCTACAGGCAAAACTTTATAATCCGGAAAAATTGTATAATCACAAGCTCCCGGCTCCGCAGTTTCATGATTGCACAACTTATCGCATACCTTATTTATATCGGAAACCAGATGAACACAGCGCAGTCCCACAGCGCATGAGAAATGATTATCGCCCCGAGACGGTCCGGAAAAAGCCTGTATGCAAGCCCCCAAAATGCTCCGGCAACCAAGGCCGCCATCAAAAGCATGAAATTGAATTTTGATATATGGACCAGCGCATAGATTAAAGTCGTTATTACAAATCCGGCATTTGCCCCCCATCTGCGCGAAAAGTTCTCCTGTATATATCCCCTCCAGAAAATCTCCTCAGCCGGTCCTATCAGCAAAAGCATCAGGACCGTCAGCACCCAAGGATTCTCACCGTCCCGCATACCGTATATCATGTCCACCTGACCGCGCGCAAAACCAAGCATCATGGAAGACAACCTGTCCCCCACCCAGAAAACTCCCCAAAGCACGGCGGCAAGCACAATTCCGGCAAGGATGTCGACCGGACCGAATTTTACGCCGCCCAGCCTGAAGTTCCCCGCCCACATTGAAAAAAGAGCCAGCACCACTGCAGAGCATGTCATCATGACCCAAAAATTCACATGCGGAGCCTTCCATGGGGAAAACATGACTGTCCACAGCACAGCAGCGATGCAGACGCCCGCCACAGGCCTTGAAAGGCTCATTTTTCCTTCTCCCATAGATTATATGAGCCCGTCAACTACGAACGCGAGGGTCAGCAGGAGCGAAAACATCAGCTGCACATTGGCAGTACGGACGTCAAGGTCGGCAATCAGCGCCACACCTCCGTCAACCGCCTTCCGCATAGTCCTTTCACATGCTATGGCCACAGGCAATGTAAGGAATACCATTATAGTCCAAAGCGGCATTATCCCGACAATCGAGCAGATGCCCACCCAGACATAAGGAAACACCATCTCAAATCCGTAAACCCACGCGGAAGCCTTCATGCCGAGCCCCATAGCCATAGTGTTTATGCCACAGCGGGCGTCAGTAATGATGTCCCTGGTGTTGTTTGAATGCAGGATTCCGTCAGTGATAAGCCCTACAGGCAACGCAATCCACAGCACATTCCAGTCAATCGCTCCTGTAGCCACATAAGATGTGCCGAGAGTAGGCAGAAACGCATATGCGGCCAATATCACGACATCCCCGAGCGCACGGTACTTCAACGCAGGATAAAGAAGCGTGCAGGCCACTCCTCCAAGACCTATCCAAAGAAGAGGAAGCCCGGTCAACACGAGAAGCCCGAGTCCTCCGGCACATGCAACGACAGTAAGTGCCACTGACAGCTTCATTATCTCCCCAGGAGTGAACATCCCGGAAGTAAGAGTCTTTGCACCGAAGGTATCCTCCGCGTCAACTTTTTTCCTGTAATCGGACCAGTCGCTCCAAGTATTTCCCGCAGCATGGAAAACCACGATGTTCACAAGAGCCCACAATCCGAAAAGCCAGTTGATTCCATTAGCCCCGTCTTTCCAGAACAAATATGACATTGTAACGATGACAGGCATTGTAGAGGCAGGAAAAGACCATGGCCTCACCGCTATCATCCATTCTTTGAAAGTATGCTTTCTCATCTCATCTTTACTTTTGGCGGATGCAAAGGTATGAAAAATATCCCTATCCCGAGCCACAACCCGAATTGGCAGTCAGATACATTTTGCATTAAGCAAATGCATTCATAAAAAACGGTTTAAGAAAATGCTCCCCAAAAGCAATTCGGTTTAAGAATCGCACGAAATTTTTACCGTTTTTCCATTGCAGCCTGCCAGCCGTGGCATCACAAGACCGCTCCACAACAGTAGGCATGCAGTCCGTGGAGCAGTGGAGCACATACCCCTAAGCCCCAAAGGTATCTACTGAAGTTCGGAGCTTGGCGTTAGCGTGCCTAAGGGTGCTCAAATTGATACCCATAAGCGCAATACTTCCCAACTGGCGGCTTTAAAGTCATATTTGCGTGCCTTGGGGTTTGCAACAATCTGTCAAGATACTACTTCATGCCTAATCAAAAGTTGGACGCCGTCCGATTCACATCGGGCGGCGTCCGCAATTCTAACCTAAAACTTAACCTATGAAAAAACTATTCGGTGTAAGTCTATTGCCAATTCCGTGCCAAAACACATTATCAAAGAAGAAAATTGACAATATCTTTTATGCTTTTTACAACTGTTATCCTGTCCGACTCCGGCATGTCCATCATTTCGTGTACCCAAACGACATTATGAGGAGTATTTATCGCTGTTCCTCCGACATTTATGACAGGAGCTATGTCAGATTTGACGGAATTGCCGACCATCAGCAGCTGCTGCGGTGCTATGTCATGCTTGGCAGCCAGTTCAAGATAATTCTGCTCGCACTTGTTCTCCATAACCTCCACATGATGGAAATATTTTCCGAGCCCGGACTGGCGGAACTTGCACATCTGCTCAGTCACATCGCCCTTGGTGGCAACCACCAGAGTATAATGGCCGTAAAGCGCCTCCAAAGTCTCCTCCACCCCGTCAAGCAGCCTGAACTCATGATAAGTCAGGTCAGTTATGATTCTCTTTATCCCATGGTAAATTTCCGCTGGAAGGTGTCCTCCACAAAGCTCCATGGCAGCATCGGACATTCCTATCATATAGGTTTTCGACCCGTAGCCGAAGAGCGGAATATTCTCCTCTTGCCTGTCCCAGAGCATCTGCTGCACCCCTTCCGGCCCGGTATAAGGTGAAAGAAGCCTTATGAAACTCTCCTCCGCATCACGGAAGAACTGCTCGTTCTCCCACAAGGTGTCGTCCGCGTCAAAAAAGACATATTTGAACTTTCCTTTCATACCGGACTATTTTTCTCCGCCCCTCTCAGCAGCCCCTGCCACATCAGAAGACATAGCCTCAGGCTGCACAGACAAAGTGTCAGAGCCGGCGGCAGCCCCATCAGTCACCTTCGGACCGTATTGAACAGGCTCTATGCTGATTATCTTCACATCCTCATATGGCCTGTCATAGCGGTCAACCGGCACTGCGGCTATCCTGTCAATTACATCAAGACCGTCAATCACCTCGCCGAAAACGGTATATTGTCCGTCAAGATGTGAACAATTCTCCGGATTGTGCACAATATAGAACTGCGAGCCGGACGATGCCTTCTTAGGATTGGCCATATCAGATTTGCGTGCAGCTGCCAAAGCGCCTTTCTTATGCACATATTCTCCGACAAATTCCGCCGGCACGGTATAGTCAGGACCTCCCTGGCCCCATCTGTCAACCATAGCAATATCTTTTGAATAAGGGTCTCCGGTCTGAATCATGAAATCCTCTATGACCCTGTGGAACCTCAGCCCGTCATAGTATTTCTCAGAAACAAGCTTCACAAAATTGTCCCTGTGCTTGGGAGTGCGGCTGTAAAGCCTTACGCGCATTTTGCCGAGTGAGGTCACTATGTCAAACTCCGGCTCTTCGATTCTTTTCCTTTCCATTTCAAGTGCTGTTTTAGTACTGTCATCCAATTCGGTCTCCGCTTTCGCACGGCTTCCATGCCCGCATGAGCAAGAAAATGCCGCAACTGCCGCAAACATGACGGCAAGCAGTAATGCCATCCTTTTCATCATATCAAAGATTTTCATGTTCGGTTTCATACTATCAAAAATTTTTACATCAATAAAAATTTCGTGAGAGCATGACAGCCGTTCACTATCGCTCACTCTCACGATGAAAATCATTTGACATCGCCTTGGGCGAAAATATATCAAAGATTTTCATGCTCGGTTTCATATCATTTCCCGATTAATCGGACAAAAATAGTTATTTTTGCCCTCATTATGGCAAATCCGTTGAAACAATTGGCAGGCCAGACCATGATTTACGGTCTGAGCACCATACTCGCACGAATCATCAACTTCCTTTTCGTTCCGATTTATACGCGCCTCCTTTCCCCTGAAAGCTACGGAGTCGTGACAGAGTTCATGGCATACATAGCCGTGCTGCAGGTTGTCCTGGTGCTCGGCCTTGAGACAGGCTGCTTCAGATTCGCCAACAAGGAAGGGGTAAATCCGAAAAACGTATATTCAAGCGCATTCGTCACGGTCTTCTGCATCAGTGCCACATTCCTCGCCCTGATGACAGCTTTTGCCTCCCCCATTGCATCTGCCCTCGGATATGAAGGCTATGGGGCATGCATAAGATACACCGGGGGCATCCTGGCGCTCGATTCCATAACGGCGATACTTTTCGCAAAGCTCCGCCAGGAAAACAAGGCCCTTAAATTCGCAATCTTCAAGACCATAAAAATCATCACTGAAACCCTTGCCAACCTGCTGCTGTTCATCCCTTTCCCGAGCTATTGCGCAAAAGTCGCGGCTGAGACGGGAATCCCTGTGGCGGAACTGACGGCATCTGACATATGGCTGCTGCATTTCATTCCTGCCGCACCTGATTTCAGCTATGTCATCTTCGCAATCTTCATAAGCTGCGCCGTATGCGGCCTGCTGTTCATTCCTGATTTCATGAAACTGAGCTTCCGTCTCGACAGGAAACTGCTTGGACAGATGCTTGCTTATTCCCTGCCTCTCATGGTAGCCTCTCTTCCCGGCGTGATTAATGACTTCGTCGACAGGATATTGTTCAGATATTTCGACACGAATGCGGATGCATGGAGATCAAGCTTGGGCATTTATCAAGCCGCTGTGAAGCTCGCCGTGATAATGAACCTGTTCATCCAGATGTTCCGATATGCAGCCGAGCCGTTCTTCTTCAGAAAAGCCAAGGACAAAGGCTCAAAGGAGCTTTATGCATCCGTACAGGAGTACTTCACCGCATTCTGCGGACTCGTTTTCCTCGGGGTAATACTTTATATCGACATAATAGCCCTAATTCTCGGCCCGCAGTTCCGTTCTGCCGTGGGAGTCGTTCCCGTAATGCTGCTGTCATATATGATATTAGGCATGCTCTACAACGTATCCATGTGGTACAAACTCTCGGGCAAGACCGACATGGCGATATGGATTACTCTCGCAGGACTTGCCGTGACAACCGTGATAATAGTGGTGTTCATGCCGAAGTATTCATACTGGGCCGCCGCCTACGGACATCTCGCAAGCTATATTGTCATGTTCGCGATAAGCTCATGGCTCGGCTCCAGACATTACCCTATACCGTACAGATGGGGACGCATCTCAGCAATCGTAATCCTTATGGGAGCAGTCTATGGACTTTCGCTCATAATAGACAGCGCTTTCTTCGCAGATATCCGGACCGACAGCTACGGTCCCATGCTTGCAAAACTCGGAGCACACACAGCCCTTATAGCATGCTATGCTCTCCTGGCATGGAAAACCATCCGCAAACAGTGCGCATAACCATCTGGTTCCCGGCACATTCCCGGCACACTCCCGGCACACAACTCCCCATTTAAGGGGCGCTGTGATTCAATAACACACTGAGAATAAAAAAATTTCGCTCCACAAGTTCTTTATCTGTAAAACTTGACTCATGTTTAATGTTTGTCATAAAAAACGGTTTAAGAAAACGCCTGATTTTTAACGGAATGCTCCCGAAAAGCAATTCGGTGTAAGAATCGCCCGATATTTTTACCGTTTTCCCATTTCTGCTTGCCAGCCGTGGCATCATGAGGCCATTCCACGATAGTGACTATGCAGTTCATACCGTGGAGCATAAGTAACTATCCGCCAGCATTTTGCTGGGATACAATTCCCTTTAAACGGAGAATCGCAGATTTTTACCGAATGCCAACCAAAAGCAATTCGGTTTAAGAATCACCCGATATTTAAACCATTTTCCATTGCAATCTGCTAAAAGGGGCAAAAAAAAGGATGCCCCGTTTAAGGACATCCTTGTATAATTTGCAGAAACTGCTATCAGTCGTTGAGAGAGAGTCTCTTGAAACAAAGAATCTTTGCCTCTTTGTCTGCCGCGGCAATAACATCCTTTACAGGGGTCTTGCCGTCACCCATCTGATAACCCTGCTCCTCAAGAGTCTGCTCCTTGAAGAACTTCTGAAGACGGCCCTTTGCAATGTTCTGGACCATCTGCTCAGGAAGGTTGGCTGCCTTCTCTGCAGAAACAGTCTTGATGATCTCGCGTGCCTGCTCAGCCTGCTCTGGGGTGAGCCAGCCTTTTGCAGTATTGGACTCGATGTGAGCCTCGCTGTCAACATGTGCAGGGTTGATGCCGGCCTTGTCGAGAGCAGAGTTTACAGCCTTCTGAACCAGCTCTTCCTTGGTCTTGTCGACAGCGACCTTAAGCTCGTTGTCGATTACCTCCTGAGAGCAGTCAGCCGCTGAAACGGCAACCGGGTTCATAGAAGCGACCTGCATGGCAACTCCCTTTGCAACCTGTGAATCGAACTCCTTGCTGAAGCCGACAACAGAAGCGAGCTTGCCATTGATCTTGTGGATATAAGATGAGATGAAAGGTGCCTCGACTTTCTCGTAGCCTACGATGATATGCTTCTCACCAGTCTTTCCTGTCTGCTCAGTAACAGCAGCCTCAACGGTTCTGCCGTCAGCAAGGACGCAAGCCTTGAGGGCTTCAACGTCAGCAGGGAAGTTTGCAATTGCAGTTTCAGCTATAGCCTCTGCAAGAGCCTGGAACTCAGCATTCTTCGAAACGAAGTCAGTCTCACATCCAAGGGCTACCACGATGGCCTTGCCACCGTTTACCTTAGCGATCACAGCACCTTCTGAAGTCTCGCGGTCAGCCCTCTTGGCTGCTACGAGCTTGCCTTTCTCGCGGATGATTTCCTGCGCCCTTGCGAAATCGCCTTCGGCCTCAACAAGTGCTTTCTTGCAGTCCATCATACCTGCACCGGTCATTTGACGAAGCTTTGCAACGTCAGCTGCTTTAATCTCCATTTTGTAAGATGTTTAAAGAATTGATAACCTAAGATTACTCTGCAACAGCAGCCTCAGCAGCAGGTGCCACAGCCTGAGCCTCCTCAGACTTTACTGCGCCCTTGCGTGCGCGCAGCTTCTTTCCTGCCTGCTTCTCATCTGCCTGCTCAGGTGTCTCTTTCTCCTTCTCGAGCTTCCTTTCGTCCAATCCCTCTTTGATGGCGCCGCAAAGCACCTCCATGATGTGTGCTATAGATTTTGCCGCATCGTCATTTGCCGGAATCACATAATCAATCGGAGTAGGATCGCAACAAGTATCAACCATAGCGATAACCGGAATGTTAAGACGATTTGCCTCTTTTACGGCATTCATCTCTTTCTGTACGTCCACTACGAAAAGTGCTGAAGGGAGACGGCTGAGGTCCCTGATTGAACCGAGGTTCTTCTCCAGCTTAGCTCTCTGACGGGTAACCTGGAGACGCTCACGCTTTGCGAGAGTATCGAAAGTACCGTCCTCAATCATCTTGTCGATGGTATTCATCTTCTTGACAGCCTTGCGGATTGTCGGGAAGTTTGTAAGCATTCCGCCCGGCCATCTCTCTGTCACGTAAGGCATGTTTACGGATCCTGCCTTCTCAGCAACGATCTCCTTTGCCTGTTTCTTTGTGGCTACGAAGAGTACCTTGCGGCCTGAACGTGCAAGCTGTTTGAGTACATTTGCAGCCTCATCGATTTTAACTATACTTTTATGCAGGTCGATGATATGGATCCCGTTCTTCTGGTCGAAGATGTATGGTGCCATCTTAGGGTTCCATTTTCTCGCCAAGTGTCCGAAGTGAACACCTGCATCAAGCAATTCTTGGAAATTTGTTCTTGGCATTGTCTT
>ERZ778504.259-NODE-259-length-57412-cov-11.476978_pt1 | contig 57412 bp, 49 predicted proteins | sample MGYA00510046_ERZ778504 | MGnify/ENA primary metagenome ERZ778504 (study PRJEB29527, sample SAMN07138964) | mouse gut metagenome | material: feces | host: mouse | place: China:Nanjing | collected 2016-01-25 ...
AACGTTCCAACTCTCGAATTTTAACAAATGCACCGGCATTTCGGCTTGACCCGAAATTTCGGCATTTGTATAAAAATTGTATTAAATATACAATTTTTAACATTTTGCGGCGGGGCGAAAATGAAGAAAGAGCTAAGTCACGCTGACTTAGCTCTTTCTTTGTGTTGCCTTGGAAGGATTCGAACCCTCACAGGCGGAACCAGAATCCGACGTGCTACCATTACACCACAAGGCAAGATGTGTCGTTTTGTTTGACAGGTGCAAAGGTAGGAGTATTTTTTTTATTGTGCAAATTTTTCTTGCATTTTTTATCGGATGATGGTTTTTGAGCCGTTGATTATGTAAATTCCGGGGGAGGTCGGGTGGAGTATGCGGCGTCCCTGAAGGTCATAGATGATGTCGCAGTCTGTGGCCGGCGAGGTGATACCTATGTCTGTGATAGATGCGGGGTCTTCTATGATATTTACTGGAATGTCTATGGCAAGGCCTTCATATATATCGTTGGCATTTGGTCCTGACAGTGGCTTCCATGCGTTTTGATATATAACACGAATGCGTGCGGTACATGGTGTGATGTCGTCCGGGATAGAGAGTTTGTGGCCGATTGTCATGACAGAACTGTAGTTGGTAGCTGTGTTGGATTCAGTGAAATTTTTGCCATAGCGTGCGTCCTGTTCAAATTCTGCGTCTGCGTTCCAGTCGGTATATATGACGGCATAGTTATAGCGTAGGTCCTGGCGTACGCGGCTGGTGTTGCCGAGGTTGTTGGCCAGCAGATGCAGAGTGAAGTCACTGCCTGGATATACAGTAAGGCCGTCCTCAAGAAGTGTGTAGACGGATGCAGGAGTATTGTCCCATGTATGGTCGATGTCTGCAATGGCATCTGAGGTGTAGACACGGGTGAGGTATGCGTTGCCTTGTGGGTGCATGGTGCCGGAGGGTATGGCATAGTTTGCCGTCGGGAGGTCGGGTATTGACGGATCGTGGTCAAGAACGTTGAGGTTAATGTCGTAGGCCACGCCGTCCAGAATGTTTTTGGCATTGGGGTCTGAGAGGTGTCTCCATGCATTCTGGTATATGACACGTATGCGCGCTTTGCCGGTTGTGGTGTTGGGCGGAATGGATATAGGTTGATCTACTGTCATTACGTCTGAATAGTTGGCGTCTATGCTCGCTCCTTCTATGAATTTGCCGTGTCTGCCGATTTCCTGAAAGTTTCCTGTGCCGTATGCGTCAAGATAGATTACGGCATAGTTGTAACGTAAGTCCTGGTGTATTTTTCCGTCCTTGCCGAGGTCGTTGGCTTCAAGGTGCAGGATGATAGATCCGCCGGCAGCTACATCTGGTTTTTCATTGATGAGTGTATAGAAGTCAGACGGTTGTTTGTCAGTGATATATTCAATATCGGTATATGCTCCGGTGGTGTAGATGCGTTTTACGTAGGCTTGCCCGTCTTTGTGCATGTTTCCGTCGGGAGTGTCGTAGTCAGTGATTGCTACTGGTTGGCCGACGGTTATGAAGAAGTCATAGACGCGTCCGTTGGCCAGTGGGCCGTCGGCCGTCGGTTCTGCCGCTGAGTCAAGTGACAGTCTTGCACGATAGGTGCCGGATGTGATTCCGTTAGGAACTGACAGGAGCCAAGTGTTGGCTCCGTTTTTCGGAAGCTTTTCGTTGTCTTTGAAGGTGAAATCGCGATCGAAGTCTACCCATAAGGCAGATCTGGATGATGCAGATAGTGTTGCTGTGATTATTGACGCCGATGACGAATGTGGCGCTATGATGTTGAGGTCGGTCAGCAGTGTATAAAGGTGTTCGGGGGCTGACGTCGCTGTATAGTCCGCATCAGAGATTGTTTTCTCTGTGGTGAGGGATGTTAGGAATATGTCTGATTTTTCTCCTGTTGGCACACTGTAGCCGGCGCCTGGGGTGACGAGAGGAGTGAATCGTAGTTTATAGGAATATTCACCGGATGACGGTACTTTGTATTTGTCAAGAGTGCCGGGGCCGCATGAGCCGTTGCCAAGGCCGCGCTGCATGTAGTCGAAATGCAGAATGGTTTCAGGGCGGTGTTTGAGTTCAAAGTCGTGTGACAGTGCGATGAAATCCAGTTCGGTGTTATGTAGGGCGGAGAAATTGACACGGCCTTCTGTCTCGATGAGCAGGCCGAAGCCATCGTCGTTGGTAAGGCGGAGATATCGCAGATCTTCACGGTTGCCCATTGACTGCGGCCGGATGAAATGCTCATACATGTCGGTGACGGTGGTGGTGTAGAGTGCTGCATGTGATCCGGTCTTGCGGTCCACGTAGTTTGCCCACGGACCGCGGGCGAAATATTGGACCTGTTCGAGTCCGGGAGCCACGCTCATGCTCAGGCCGAGACGGTCAATGGCGTTTGTGGCAGGGTTGAATGTAGCCGTAAGGTCTATTGTGCCGTTTGCATATATAGTGTAGGATGTGGTGTAGGCACAGAATCCCTGGGCATTGTATCTGCCGGTTATTTTCACGGCTTTTGCACCATTGGCGTCGCCGTCGATATAATTGAGTGTTATTCCGGCGGGCTTGAATGTGGGGTTGGTCATGGTTGACGGCGGGATGCCTGAGAGCGGGGCGTCGTTTTCTATCCATCGCAGATTGTCGAATGCTGGTCCGGATCCGTTGAATATATAATCCTCACCGTTGAATTTCATGGACTGCATTTTGCCGGTCTTGTCAAATTTGACGCAGAATCCTTGACCGTTGATCGTCACCGGATTATTGCCCGAAACGGTCAGCTCTCCTTCGGGCGCTTCAATGGTCGGCAGCGGAGAGCGATCCTGTATGGTGAATTGGGCTGATGCCACCTCATGGCCTGCGTCGGCCCAGTCGCAGTTGTTTTTAGTGACGAATCTTACGGTAAGCAGATATTCGCTGTCATCGTCGCCTGACGGGACTGATCGGTATGGTATGGTCAGTGTGGTTGACCGTTCCGAACCGAGGTTGAAATCCGTGATGGTGCCGTTTTCCACGTTTTCTCCGTCACGGCTCACGCTCCAGAGGATGTTGAATCCGGAAAGGTCTATGAAATCGTATGTGTTTTTGACGGTGAGAGATTTGGATTCAGGAGCAAATTCTTTCATTTTGATGTACTGGTACACGTGTTTTACCTCCTGTAGTTTGGCCGTCGGTTCGCGCATCGGGCCGACGATGCCGTTGGCCACGAAATTGCCCTGATGCGGGCCGGGGAAGTCGTAGCTGGTGTAATATCCTTTGATATTTCCTGATTTTATCTCTTCTGGATGATATATGGCCTGGTCCACCCAGTCCCAGATACATCCGCCTATGGTGCGTTTGCTTGACTCGATATATTCCCAGTAGTCCGAAAGGTTGCCTATGGCCTGTCCCATGGCATGTGCATATTCACAAAGGAAGTGAGGGCGGCTGTCGTTATGGCTGTCGAATCCTACGACCTGGCTGTAGCTGGGATACATGAATGAGGTCATGTCGGTGTATGTCCACTGCTGCATGCCTTCGTAGTGGATCATACGGTCGTCAAGAGCTCTTACGGCATCATAGCAGTCTTTGAAATTCACTCCGCAGGCGCTTTCATTGCCAAGGGACCAGAAGATGACCGCAGGGTGGTTGCGGTCTCTGAGCACCATTCTTTGTTCGCGGTCCACGAATGCCGGAGCCCACGACCTGTCTGAGCTTAATGCCGTGTGGGCATGGCATTCCAGGTCGGCTTCATCCATCACATATATTCCGAAGTGATCAAACATGGCATACATTTTGGCCGGATTCGGGTAGTGGCTGGTGCGGAGAGTGTTGATGTTGTTCTGTTTGAACATCAACACGTCTTTCAACATGGTGCCGGTGTCGACGGCACGTCCGTAAAGAGGGTGGGTGTCGTGTCGGTTTGTTCCTTTGAAGAATACTTTTTTACCGTTTATGTGGACGAATTTGCCGACTTGCTCTATATGACGGAAGCCGTATTTGGTTGAGAAGGCTTCGATTTCATGGCCTTTGGCATCTTTTAACGCTACGATTACGCTATACAGATTCGGTGTTTCCGCAGTCCAGAGTTTAAGCCCTGTCAATGATGCCGAAAAGTTAAGCTGTGTTGACCTTCCGGAGCCTATGGTGACGGTCTGTGCCGGAAATTCATGTGCGGTCGTGCCGTCCGGGGCTATGAGTTGTATTTCTGCCGATACGGCCCAATCTGTATTGTCACGGTTGTCCAGGTCCAGCATCACATTCTTACTCTGGACGACCCTGTTTGTGTCCAGGGGGTGTCGAAAAATGCCTTGTCGGCTTTAAGTTCGGCAACAGAAGCGTATGGCACGGTGGTGGCATGTGCATCCTCTTTGTTGACGGCAAAGACGGTCTGGTCCTCCCAGTAGTCTCCCTAAGTGGTCTGTGCGGCCAATGATGCCGCAGGCAACAGCAGGATTGCCGTGATGGCTTTTGACAGTTGTGTAGGCGAAAAAAATAGCATGGTATATGATGGTTCAAGGTATTTATGTGTGAGGTTGAGAACTTATCGTAGTCGATGCAAGGCATCGCGCATGGAAACCAGTGTGGCGCGTATCTGCCTTAATCGCTCCAACGCTTTCTGTCTGCTTGCCACAGTATCGGCCGCATAATGCAGCTGCTCGCGGGCGGCGTCTGTTTTCAACCCACGGTCATGGAGCAGGAATTTTATCTGTCTCAGGGTCTCGATGTCGGACGAGGTGTAGAATCTGGTTCCTTTTTCATTGCGGTGAGGTTTCACCTGAGGAAATTCACTCTCCCAATATCTTAGAGTAGATTGCGCTACCCCGATCAGTTCGCTGACTTCGCGGATCTTATAATATTTTTTTGTGATTTCTGATTTCATAAGGCGGTCGGTATGGGATTGCTGGTGTTGCGGCCATGTCAGTCCATCACATGACCGGCGTTTTCTGCTTTTTCGATCATTGCCGCATATTCTTCCGGGGAGAGATCAAAGAAATAGTAGTTGACCGGATTTTGCGGAATTCCACGCAGTCTGACTTCATAGTGCAGGTGCGGGCCTGTCGATTTGCCCGTATTGCCGACTTTTCCTATCAGATCTCCGCGCTTTACCTGTTGGCCTGTCGCGACGGATATTTCCGACAGATGTGCATATCGTGTGACGTAATTGAAGCCGTGGTCTATTTCTATGAGGTTTCCGTATCCGCTATGCCATTTCGCGAATTTTACGATGCCGTTGCCTGTGGCGTAGACAGGTGTGCCTATGTTGGATGCGAAGTCCATGCCTTCGTGGAACTTGGCAGTGCCGTATATCGGATCTACGCGATAGCCGTAGCCGGAAGCCATTTGTTTGAGGTGTTTCTCCGAAACCGGCTGAATGGCCGGAATGTGATTCAGACGGTCTTTGCGCGAGACTGCCATATTGCGTAGCGAATCATACGACCTGCTCTGTACGACGATTTCCCGCTCAAGTAAGTTGACACGGTCCAGCAGGTTGCCCACGAGTTGATTGTCGGCCATTGAGGATAAGGCCTCATAGCCTGTGTGCCGTTCAAGGCCTGAAAACCGTTCGGCTGACGTGATCGGATCCGCCTGCATCATTACCCGGTAGAAATTATTGTCGCGTTCGGCAAGGTGTTCCATCACCTCCCGTGCGTTTTCCAGACGGGCGTCAATTATCTTCAGTTGTGTGCGCAGCTCTTCGTTGTCGTTGCGCAGCAGTCTCTCTTTGGGCATGTCGATGATTCCCGAAAGCATGAAAAAGACGGACCCCCCGAGTATGATGCTGACTAGAAAATGTCCGAGTGCGGTGAATATGCGTTTGCGGCGTGAGGGAAACACACGCTCATAAGAGTCTGTTGACGGATTGTATCTGTAATAGATCTTTTTGCTCATCGTTTGTCTGCAAATTAACGAAAAATCAAGACAATTTGCAAATAAAACCTACAGGATATGTGTCTGCCGCGCGTGTGGTTAGAACAACAATGCCAGACGATATGTAGCGAATGCCGCCGCCCAGGCGAGTGCTGTGTTGTATATTGCGGATATGGCAGCATATTTCCATGATCCGGTCTCTTTGCCTATTGCGGTCACTGTGGCTATACATGGACAATACAGAAGGATAAACACCAGAAACGCGAGGGCAGACGCTCCGGTGAAGTCGGTCCGGCCGTCGGGGCCGTCGGCTGTCAGACGAGCCGGGAGATCGCGGTTGTCGGTGTCTTCCGAACCGGTATAGAGCACGCCGAGGGTCGACACCACTATTTCTTTTGCCGGAATACCTGCAATTGCAGCTACGGTGGCGCGCCAGTGGAAACCGAGAGGTTCCATGACCGGATTGACGGCTTTGCCGATCATTTCAAGATATGAGTCTGTCGACGGGTCTATCTGTTCGCTTTGCTGAGTCTTGTCCGCGCTCTCGTGCCGCGGGAAATAATTCAGCGCCCATACTATCACGCATGCCACCAGAATCACACCGCCCATTTTGCTGAGATATTGTCGAGCTTTGCTCCACATGTGGTTGAGAGTTGCTTTCAGTGTAGGCACACGGTATGGCGGAAGTTCCATGACAAAAGGTGTCTCGTCCTTTTTCCATACGAATCGCCGCAGCAGTCTTGCTGTAAGTACGGCCGCGAATACTCCGGCCATATAAAGCCCGAGAAACACAAATCCGGCATACTGGCTGAAAAAGGTTCCTATTAGCAGCACGTAGATCGGCAGTCTTGCCGAGCAACTCATAAACGGGTTGATCAGAATTGTGATCAGTCGGCTCGAGCGGCTTTCGATTGCCCGTGTGGCCATGATGGCCGGTACGTTGCAGCCGAAGCCCATCACCAGCGGAATGAAACTTTTGCCATGTAGTCCGATCTTGTGCATCGCCCGGTCCATGATGAATGCAGCGCGGGCCATGTATCCCGAATCTTCCATGAACGAGATGCAGAAGTAGAGTATTAGTATATTCGGCAGAAATACGATCACACTGCCCACGCCGCCGATTATTCCGTCGACAAGCAGGTCTTTGACGGGGCCTTCCGGCAGAGTGCCCGACACTATGTCGCCTAATGCGGCTACTGCCGACTCGATCCACTCCATCGGATAGCTGCCGACTTGAAAAGTCAGCCAGAAGATCATCAGCATTACTGACAGAAACAGCGGTATGCCGAAAAGCCGGTTAGTTACGAAAGCGTCGATAATGGCTGTGGACCGGGTGGACGATGATGTGCGGTCGCCTTTCATGGTCTCGGCCAGCGCTCCGTCGATGTAGCCGTATTTTTCGGCTGCCACGGCCGAAGTGAGGTCTTCTTCCCGCAGACGCCTGACTTCATCTCGGCCTTTTGTGCGGAGCTCGCACAGTCTATCATATTCGGCCGAGCGTTTAAGCATGCTTTCTACTTCCGAATCCTGCTCGAGAAATTTTATCGCAAGATATCTTGGCGAGAATTGCTGTGAGATCGAGTGATCCGCCTTGATGATGTCTTTGATGCCGCGGAGAGCGGTCTCGATGTCATCTCCGAGGTTTACATGGACATGGCGTACATCGTTGTGGCGTCCGTCATATACTTTTATGATCGTGTCGAACAGAGTGTCGACACCTTGTCCGGTTTTGCTGACCGTGGGCACGACCGGCACACCTATCATGGCGCCAAGAAGGTCGTAGTCGAGTTTTGCTCCTGATTGTTCAAGCTCGTCATACATATTGAGAGCTATGACCATGCTGCGGTCCATATCTATCAGCTCTGTTGTCAGATACAGGTTGCGCTCAAGGTTTGATGCCACCACTACGTTGACGATCACATCAGGGGTTTCGTCGAGCAGATAACGGCGAACATATAATTCTTCAGGAGAATAGCAGGACAGGCTGTAGGTGCCGGGCAGATCAACGATGTTGAACCGGTAGCCGCGATAATTGAACACACCTTTTTTTGCTTCCACGGTCACGCCGGAATAGTTGCCCACATGCTCGTGACTGCCGGACGCGATGTTGAACAGCGATGTCTTGCCGCAGTTTGGATTTCCGATAAGGGCCACGTTGATCGTGCGCCGCTCGCGGTCGAAGTCGGCATGTGCGGCAGGAGCAGTATATCCGTCGTTGTCTTCGGTTATCGGCGGATGGTGTACTGTAATGTCGTTCAGGTCGGCGGCGTCTACCGGAATCACTTCAACCAGATCGGCTTCGCTGCGTCTGAGCGACACTTCATAACCCATCAGGGAATATTTGACGGGGTCACGCATCGGTGCCGAAAGCAGGGCCTTGATGAGTTTGCCTCTCACAAACCCCATTTCAATCAGTCGCTTGCGAAATGCTCCGTGCCCTAATATTTTTACGATAATGGCGTCTTCGCCAACTTTTAAATCTCTCAGTCTCATAATCGGGCAACAAATTTCAGGTTAAATCCCGGTAACCGCAATACCTAAAAATGACGATTTTTACTCCTCGTGGTCTATTTTAATGGGAAATTGGCGTCTGAATACTTCTCTGAAAGAAATGAGGGTTTCTGTGCGTGCGGTGCCAAGCTGCTGAAGCTTGGTGTGGATGAGATTTAGCAGATGCTCGTTGTTGCGGGCATGGATTTTGATGAAAATATCATATTTGCCAGTGGTGAAGTGACATTCGACCACCTCAGGTATATCTTTGAGTTTCTCTATGACGGTATTGAATTGAGCAGGGTCAGTGAGGAAGAATCCCATATAGGCACATGTGGAATATCCGAGCGCGGTGGCGTCTATATGCGTTTCCGAACCCTGTATGATGCCGAGTGATGTAAGGCGCTGTATGCGCTGATGTATGGATGCGCCGCTTACGCCGCATTCGCGTGCTATTTCCTGATAAGGGCATCGGGCGTTTTCGCTGAGTTTCCGAAGGATGTCAATGTCCAGATCATCCAAATGATATTGTGTCATAAATTATCTGCTTTTTACAATGTACAAAGTTACGATAATTATATCAAAATGTAGCATAAAAAGAGTGGTGAATCAATATGCTGATGGTTGCCGGCAGGCTTGTCGCGATGGAAAAATGGCAGTAATTTACAGACTGCTTGATAAAATTGACTATTTTTGTCTTGTCATTCAAAATCGGATGTAAAAATAAAATAGGAGAATGAGAATTATCAGGGTTTTGTTTGTCCTGACAATGTGCGTGTTGGCGAAGAATGCCGTTGCCACCGAGATATATGTGCGGGCGGATTCATTGCTTTCGGCCGGCGATACTTTGTTTGTGTCTCTGCCCGGACAGGAAGATCTTGATTTTATTGCAATGGAGACACGATGCGCCATGCCGTCGGCGGACATCAGACGTCATCGTCATGTGTGGTGGAGCATGCTGTGGGATGACGTCGGTGGAGAATGCGGCGTGACCGTGGATTTCGATATGGGCGAAATGCTTGAGGGTGTTGATGCGCCTGCGGCCATAGTGAGCTTGTGGCGTGGCGGAGAAATGCTGTCGTCTGCCGTGGTGTCATCCGGATTTGATTTCTCGGGGCGCTGGAACAGCGTCAGTGTTGAATGGTCGGCCGGCAGGATGAATGTATATGTCGGCGACAGGCTGCTTGCGGGATGTCTGTCGGTGGAAATGCCGCAGCCGCGGTGCCGGCGTTTCGGGGTGACTGCATCGGATAAGGTACACGTTGATGAGATGATGGCAGAAACCGAGCCGGATCCGTATGTCATGCTTCATACGGAGTGGACTGCAGAAAAAATTGTTGCGGAGTTTGACAGACCGGATGGTATATGGCCCGGATCGCTTGAGGGCCAGTGGGTTTATCTGGATCGCGATACCGACACGGACAAGGCGTTGCCCGGTGGGGAATACAGACTTGCTATAGTGCGGTCTGGCTCAGGTTATGATATTCTGTATATGGAGGGGGCGCGCACATGTGCGTCGGAGTGGAAGTGCGGAATGCTTAAGGGGCGACTTATGCCGACAGCTTTTGACGGCCATTTCCTCCTTGAATGGTATGATGCGGAGGGGTATCCCGCCGGACATGAAAACTATGCCACGCTGGAAAATCCGTCGCTGTTGTCTATGTCGTTTCCTCTGCTTGACTCCATGCTGAGGTTCAGCCGATGCTCCCGCGCCGGATCGAGCGGTAGGCGAATTTCACATGACGTAATAAAGTAGGCAACACGCCGTAATAACGGCACATTATCCGCAGGCGCTCAAGCAGTGAGCTATAGCGGTTGGCTGTGGTAGTGCCTTCGTTTAGATAATGTATGACGCATTCGTCGAGATACACATTGTGCCGTGAATGTTGCAGGCAATGTATGCCCCATAGATAGTCGGCCGAAAAGCGGTAGGATGTGTCGTAACGGTCGCTGATTTTTCGTAGCACCGCCATTGCCTGATGGCAAACGACCATGCCGTCTGCAAAACTTTTCAGCGACAACTGTTCGGGAGCTCTCAGGTGTCTGTCGCCGATCACTGTGCGTTCGGAATCGACTGTTTTTGTCTGACCGTACACTATGCCCGGATAATCGTGTCGGCGGATGGCTTCGGCGAAATGTGACAGGGTGTCGGGCGATGCAAAACTGTCGCCGGCATTGAGGAATATAAGATATTCGCCTTTGGCCATGCTCATAGCATGGTTCATGGCGTCGTATATTCCCGAGTCCGGTTCGCTGATAAATCTTAGCCCCGGTATTCCGGAGTCGATAACGGCCTGTTGCGTACCGTCGGACGACGCTCCGTCTTTTACGATATATTCGAAATCGGTCCACGTCTGTTCCTGAATGCTGCACAGGGTGGGGGCGATGGTGCGTGCTGCGTTGTGGCAGACGGTTATTATGGAGAATAACATACCTGAACGGACAGGTTTTAACGGAGACGGTCGGCGCTGCGCAGCAGTTTTTCATCGCTGACTATGCAGCGGCGGGCCATTATGTCGGCCAATGCGCTTGCGGCAGGCCATATCGTTCCGAAATGCTGAGTGATCTCTACTCCGCCGCTGTCGGGCATGTATGTCATGGCAATGCTATAGCCAATGGCCAACACTGACATTGCGGCCCCGAGAAGTGCTACCTGTTTTTGACGGCGCATGTTTCTGAACATGAATATGGCTAACAGCGGCAGGATAGTGGCCAGCAAGCACAGTATCAGCAACATTATGTCGGATGCCGGAGTCATAGTCATTGAGCCTGCGCTCCACCATGGAGTGAAAAAGGATACTGTTCCGCAGATCACGGCTATGGCCAGCCATAGAGTCTGCAATCGTTGGATTTGCATTTCTGTTGGATGTATAGAGAATTCGATTAATGTTGTAGCGCGTTGAAAAATTCGGTACGCAATGCGGCGTCGTCGGCAAATACTCCCAGATAGTCGGTTGTGGTGGTGGCGCTGTCCTGTTTCTCCACTCCTCGCATTTTCATGCACAGGTGCTGGGCGGTGCAACTCACCATCACGCCTTTTGCCGGCAGGGTCTCGTAGATCTCACGACACACCTGTGCGGTCAGGTGTTCCTGTACCTGAAGTCTGCGGGCATATGCGTCGACCACTCTGGCCACTTTGCTGAGCCCTAACATTGTTCCGTCTGGTATGTAACCTACTGACATGCGCCCGAAAAATGGCAGGATGTGGTGCTCGCACAGTGAGTAGAACTCAATATCCTTCACTATTACCATTTTTGAACCGTTGTAGCTGAAAATAGCCTGACTCATCAGCTCCGTAGGGTTCATCCGGTAGCCGGATGTGGCATAGTACAATGCTTTTGCCGCACGCACAGGAGTCTTTATCAGTCCTTCTCGTCCGGGATCTTCCCCAAGCAGGCGGATTATTTCTTCCATGTGTCCGGCAATCTTGCCGATACGTTCCTCGTCGTAATTCTTGCGTTCCATTTTTATGGTCTGTTGACGATTCTGATGCGGTCGCGCACCACTCTTAGTTCCCTGCGATATGCGGGAAATGCGTTTTTAAGTTCCATTACGGCATCTGTCGCGTCTTCGTATGTCTGGAAGTCGCCAACTCTTAAACGCCAGTAGGGGGAGTCGTAGGTGATGTATGTGCCCCACTGTGGGAAAGACTCGCTTATTGCCGCGGCTTTTGAGTGGGCCTCGCGTTCGGCAGTGCGGGCATTGTTGTCGCTGAACACCTGTATGCGGTATCCTCCTGCCGATGTGGTTTCCGATAGTGTCGGAACATCTTCTGCAGGCCGCAGGCGCTCGGCAAGTCCGACGGGCTGGACAACAGTCACATTCGGCCGTCGGAAGAGCCGGTCGACGATCGAGACTATGCTGTCGGCAGTTTCTCGGGCTGATACAGTGACCGAACTTACCGCCAGAGCTATGATAAATATAATGCGGTTCATCTGCTAATTTAATTAGGAATGCAAAGTTAATCATTATTTTTCAGAATTAAATTATTATAGCTAATTTTGTGGTTCAAAATTTCGTAGATGAACCGTATCCGACTGACATTTCTGATTCTGTTGGCGATAGCCGCGGCATATTCGCCGGCGGTGGCGCAGCAGTCAATTTCTTCATCAAACACAAGCCGGCAGGTTTCGTCGCACAAAAGGGTGATAGAACCAGGATACGCGTGGCGGATGGAAATGCCACTTGGAACGCGTGTCCCCGCCGCAATTGATACGCTGATGCTTGATTTTGCCACACAGGCGGTGCCTGGCATGCAGTTCGGCAAAGCATCGGCGATAACCGGAAATTTCGGCGCCGAGGGACTGGATATGATATATTTTGTGCGTCCTGTGATGAGCGAGTTTTTTTTCAGGGATGCGCTGTATCCTTATCTCCCTGATGCTGACAGCCAGATCTTTTATAATACTCGCAGGCCCATGACTCTGCTTGGCTACAGCACCGGTGGCGGCAGGGAACAGACACAGGACCGTCTGAAAGGCATTTTTTCCGGTAATATAAATAAACGGGCACAGGTCGGTGCTCATATCGACTATATATACTCCAAAGGCTCTTATGCCAACCAGGCCATGAAAAATCTGGCATGGGGAGTCAACGGATCGTATATGGGCGACAGATATGAGATGCAGGCCGCATTTGACCAATTCAATTCTCTGAATAAAGAAAACGGCGGCATTGTCGATGATCTGTATATAACCGATCCGGCAGAGATACAGGGCGGGTCCACAAAAGTAGACACAAAGAACATTCCTACAAATCTGACCGCCGCCCATTCCCGTGTAAGAGGCGAGGATCTTCTCATTAACAACCGTTACAAGCTCGGATTTTATCGGGAGGTGGAATTGCCGCATGATATTGCTCTTGCAGGCACCGATGCCGACACGGCAGTGGTGGAGCGCCGGTTTGTGCCGGTGACCTCGTTTGCATGGACGTTCCGATTCAGAAATATGTATCACATGTTTCGCGACGATAGCGCCGACGATGAGAAATTCTGGGAAAATACCTATCTGACTCCCGGCACCACACATGACGAGACCAAATATTGGGCTGTGGACAATACTTTCGGCGTGTCGCTGATGGAGGGTTTTCACAAATATGCCAGATTCGGTCTGTCGGCTTTCATCCATCATCAGATCGCCCGATATACTCAGGCGCCTGACACTCTTGGCCTGACAGAGGGGCTGACACCATATCCGCTGGCCGAAAAGATCGCCCCGTCGGTGACCGAAAACAGACTTTATGCAGGGGCACGTCTCAGCAAAAGTCAGGGTGCGATCATCCGCTACAACGCCATGGCTGAAGTGGGGCTTATCGGTGCGGCTGCTGGAGAGATAAAGCTGACGGGAGATGTATCCACCCGTTTCAGAATACGCTCCGATTCCATGTCGGTGAGAGCTTACGCGCAGTTTTTCAATACCAAGGCCCCGCTGTTTACAAGGCAGTATGTCAGCAATCACTTTATATGGAGCAACGAGTTCGGGAAAACACGCCGTGTGCGTTTCGGCGGCGAATTAGACATACCTCACACCGGCACACATCTGAGCGCCGGTGTGGAGAATGTACAGAATCTTATATATTTCGATGAATCGTCGCTGCCGATACAGCATCGCCCGAACATACAGGTGTTCAGCGCCACTCTCGACCAGCATCTGCGCGTTGGCATCCTGAACTGGCACAATACGGTCACATATCAGAAAAATTCCGATTCCCATGTTCTGCCGATGCCGGACCTGAGCGTGTACAGCAATCTGTATCTGCTGTTCCGCATAGCCACTTTGAAAGTACAACTTGGAGTGGACTGTAATTATATGACCCGATACACGGCCATGGCCTATCAGCCTGCCACGATGACATTCCATAACCAGAGCTCTGTGAAGGTGGGCAATTATCCTCTGTGTAATGCCTATATCAACATGAAACTGAGCAAGGTGCGATTTTATGTGCTGTTTGCTCATGTCAATCAGGGACTTTTCGGAGGATCGGGATACTTTTCCGCCGCACACTATCCGCTTAATCCACGGCGTTTCCAGATCGGGCTGAGCGTGGATTTTGCCAACTAACGGCATTGCCGGAACGTTATATAGACGTTATGAAACCTTTGCAACCGAAAAGTTACGGCCGCGTGGCCGTGTATATAATCCTGTTGGTGGCCACTGTGGCCGCAATGGCGGGTCTGCGACACTATAAGATCGCTTCAGGACGTAATGGAGCTCCTGGAGGTGACACTCTGGCCGTAGCGCTCCAATATTCACCTGTGGCGTTCTTTATGGACGGCGACACTCTGGCCGGACTTGATTATGATCTGCTGAAAATGCTTGGTATACCGTTCAGAATATATCCTATAACAAGTCCGGCAGAAGGATTGCAGGGGCTTGACGAGGGGCGTTATGACATGGTGATTGCCGATCTGCCGCAGTCTGCCGATCTGTCGGACCGCTACCTTTTTACTGTGCCCGCCTATCTTGACCGGCAGGTATTGGTGCAGAAGACCGACAGCGTCGGAGCCAAGCCGGCGGTGACATCGGTGCTTGAACTGATCGGCGATACGGTATGCACTACAGCCGGTTCGCCTATGGTGGGGCGTATAGCCAACATATCGCGTGAGATAGGCGGAGAGATATATGTGAAAGAGTTGCCTGTGACCTCGGAAAAACTTCTGCTGACTCAGACAATCGGGGAGATAGATCATGCCGTGGTCAATGAGCAGGTGGCCAGATCGGTGCTTGCGGATAACTATCCGGAATTCGACTATTCCATGCAGATATCGTTCAGCCAGTTTCAGCCATGGGCATTGCGCTTATCAGACACGGCCAAGGCTGCGGCTGTCAACTCACGGCTTGACTCCATAAAGGCAACCGAGGGATACTCGCGTCTGCTTTCCCGCTATCTCAGATAGCCGTATGTGTTTGTTTTTATGGCTTGTTTTTTTTCGGTGAATGGTTGAAGCGGTAGATCACGTGTAGCATCGCATATCGCGGCACTGTGTTGCGCCATGTCTCGGTGCGAGCCTGGGCATTTATGTAGACTCTCACGTTTGACAGTTGGGCAAGAATGTCCACAGCGTTCAGCTTGAATGTTAGATTGCCTTTGAGAATGCTTTTGCTTATGGACGCGTTCCAGATGAACTCGGTGGTGTTCATCTGACGGTCTTCATAGCCGCGTCGGCAGTACATGGTTATGTCGGACTTCAACATGATCTCCCAAGGCAGATTGACTGTGGCCGACATGCCGGCCGATGCGTCCATGGCGTTGATTGTCCGGAAGTTCTCGCGCAGAGAGCGTGCATTGTTCCATGACACTTTGCCGAAAGCATTGATTACCGAGCCGTTTTTAAACTTATAAGTCAGGCTCAGTTCCTCGGACAGGCTGGTGTTTTTTACGGTGCTTTTATGCATCACTTCGGATGAAGTGATATAGTCCACACTGTTTGTGAACGATACGTTGGTGCCTGTGGATATGGAGAACTGTTCCCGTGATCCGAACGGCCTGTAGTAATATATGCTGCCCCATGTGTTCCAGTTGCCGTTTATATTCTCCGGGCGGTAGATGCTCACTCCGGTCTCTTTATTGTAATATCTGGCTTGAGCGATGCTGTTGTCATTGATGTTGATTCCGCAATTCAGGTTGAAATTGTCATGCAGACTGCGTCCATATCTGCCGAGATTCAATGAACAGTAATGGCTCTCGCTGTTTCGCAACCCGTCGGTATTTCCGAGATATATGTTCATCGGGTCAATATCACTTCTGGTGTTGACCAGGTAGTTAAGGCTTGGAGAGTATGTTGTATACTGGTAGTAGACATATGCATACAAGTTGCGTTTGTCATTGGCTGAGTTGAAATTTATGTTGACCGAGGGGTGCAGATGGTTGTTACGGCGTATGTGCCGTTCATATATTATTGTAGGCTTATTATATATCAACCGGTCATGCACGAATTTGTCGGTGACCGACAGATAGATTGATGCGGCTGGGTTTATACCGGAATCCGACGGCGCTGTAGGCTCGGTGCTGAAGCTAATGCTTCCGCGAGTTTCGACGGTGTTTGTTGTGACTGTCTGATAATAGCTGTTCATGTAGTCGACCATCGCGTTTTCCGGACTGTTGAGCGACGGCAAAGGCATATATCCGCCAGGCAGTGACGTGGAAACAGTGTCGAGACGCATATTGCGGTCATCGTATGAGTAAAGATACTTTGCCGATGCTGTAAATGACCATGCGGTCGTGTTGACATCGCCGAAGTTGCGTTTTGTGTACGAATATTTTATACTGCCGTTTGTTGCGGCGGATGTCTGTCCGTCAGAGCTGTAGCGGTCGGTGTGGATAGGTCTCGATCCGCTGGTCGGATCATTATTTGGACCGAATGTCTGTTGATATATAGTTCGTTGTGGTGACGACGAATGTGAGTATTGTCCGCCGGCTGAAATGACAATAGGTCCTTTCATGTGTTTTGGACGGATTGTGGCATGCGCATTGACATTGGCGTTCAGATAGTCGTTTAACCTTCCGGTTGACGTTGTGCCGAGACGGTTTATGAGAATATTGTTATAGCGAGATGAATGTGGATTTAAGAATAAAGAGTCGAGCGATTCCATTCTGTATGCTTCATCAGGATTGGCGGAGAAATTGGCCGACCGTTGGATATTCCATCTGTCTGTCTGCATCCAGTCTACATACGGTTGGAAAGATATCATGCAGTTATCTCCCGAATATTGTATAGAGTGGCTCGTGACCAGTTGTTTTTTTGTCTGATGTCCGAGGTACTGGCGTCTTCCATAGATGTTGCCGCTTTCAAAAAATTGAGTTGATGCTGTTTCGTTTCTGGTTTCGGTGGATTCGTGGGTTATTTGCAGGTTGCCGTTGACTTTCCATTTGTTTTTGTCGTAGATATAGTCCAGACCACCCATCTGCAGATCCATTTCGCCGTCTGTATTCCAATTATTGCGCCATTCGCCGGAGGTGTCGGCGGTGCCGGTGTCTTTGATGTTGTTGGCATTGCCGTAGGCCGACAGGCGGAAGCTGTCGGTGAAGCCCAGCCCGAACAGTCGTCCCTGGTATCGGTTGCCAAGGCCGTAACCGGCTTCGGCGTTGAATATCCATCCTACCGAGTATTCTTTTTTCAGCATTATGTCCATAACCAGATTTTCGTCGTTTTCGTTACGTGAAAGTTTGGCGTTGGAGTGGGTGAGATATGCGTCGTCGGCTTCCTTGTCGTAAACTTTTATGTTTTTTACCGTATATGACGGCAGGTTGTTCAGGGCCACATTGGCATCGCCTTGAAAGAAGTCTTTGCCATTGATCAGTAGCGAGCTTATGAAGCGTCCGCTGACCGATATGCGTCCGTCGGAACTGAGTTCCGCTCCGGGCAACTGTTTGACCAGAGCATCCAGCATGGAACCCTCGGCCAGATCGAATGCTGCGGCGTCGTAGACGATAGTGTCGCCGTGCATCACCATCTTGATTGCCGTGTGGACTATTTCCATCTCATCGAGTTCATATTTTCGCTCTTTGGTCAGTTTGATAGTCGGGATCCATATTATTTCTTGGCTGATGGACGATACTTTGAATTCATGGAAATACACGTCATAGCCGTCGCGGTCGAATTTCAGTTCATATTTTCCAAGACCGCTGCTGACCAGAGCCCGCATCTCGCCGTTCTTGATCATTTTGGTCTTATCGTCTCCCGTAAGCAGTTTGAACGGCACGTGAATGGAGTCGTTGAATACCAGATCAACTTTGACGGAATCCAGAGTTTTCCATGAATCACCTTCCGCATCGACTATGTACGTGCGAACAATGAATTTATCCAGATTTTTAGCGGATGTTGAAAATGGTATTGAAAGCCATGTCAGACATAGCAAAAGTAGGCTAAGACGTTTTACCATTATATTGAAATGAGTGTATGGTTGTCAGCCACAAAGATAGACCTTACTTTTCGGATTGACAAATGTTTGGAAATATTTAATAGGAGGATCAGATGTGCATAAGATAGTTATGCAAATGTGGCAATATAAAAAGCGGACTACCAATAAAGGTAGTCCGCTTTTTATATTATGTTTTTTGTTATTAGAGTTGGGTGTCGGGATCAAGGTTGGCAGACTCGATATCCTTGAAATAACGGTATGTGCCGACTTTAAGTTCTGCGCATGCGTCTTCATCGGCCACGATGATTGCATGTGGATGAAGCTGCAATGCGGAAATTGTCCACATCTGGCTGATGCCGCCCTCTACGCCGTGGCGGAGTGCGCGGGCTTTGTTGTGTCCGTTGACCAGCAGCATCACGGAGCGGGCTGCCATTACAGTGCCGACGCCTACGGTGAGGGCTGTCTTGGGCACAAGGTCGAGGTTGCCTTCGAAGAAGCGAGAGTTGGCTATGATAGTGTCCTGAGTCAGGGTCTTCATGCGGGTCTTGGAGCTGAGGGATGAGCCCGGCTCATTGAAAGCTATGTGGCCGTCGGGGCCTACGCCGCCAAGGAAAAGGTCGATGCCGCCATAGGATTCGATTTTTGCTTCATATCGGGCACATTCTGCAGCTGGGTCTTCAGCGTTGCCATTGAGAATGTTGATGTTTTCTGCCGGAATATCGATGTGGTTAAAGAAATTCTGGTGCATGAAGGTATGATAGCTCTGCTCATGGTCGCGGGGAATGCCTACATATTCGTCCATGTTGAATGTCACTACATTCTTGAACGATACTTTGCCCTGCTTGTGGAGTTCTACCAGACGGCGGTACATGCCCAGAGGTGAGCTGCCGGTGGGAAGGCCGAGCACAAAGGGTTTGTCGGCAGTGGGATTGGCCGCGTTGATGCGGGCGGCCACATAGTTTCCGGCCCAACGTGAAAGATCGGAGTAGTTAGGTTCGATTACTAAACGCATGATATATGGTGTTATGTTTTTTGTTGGTTCGGATTATTTTTTGTCGGCAAAAGCGTGGCGGTAGCCCTTGATCTTGTTCCATGCGCCGCGGGTGAAGTCGGGCACAGCCACCGGAGCCGAGCCGTTTTCTATGGAGAGCTTGGTCAGAGGAGCCAGAGAGCACCATTCGGCCAGGTCGTACACGTCCATGTCAAGCGGCAGTCCGTTGCGCAGGCAGTAAACCAGACGGTAGTCCATGATATAGTCCATGCCGCCATGTCCGCCTACCGTCTTGGCATATTCTCCTATTTCTTTGACGATGGGATGGGTGTACTGTGCTTCGAGCGATGCCTGCTGTTCGGCATTCAGGAAGTTGTGGGAGTTGAGGTTTTCATGATTGGGCACTGAGTCGGACTCAAGCGCTTCGGGTTCGAATGCGTAGCCGTAGTTGGGATATTTGTTGGCAAATCCTTTTGTGCCGGTGAGCTGATACATGCGGCTGTATGGACGGGGATTCATCACATCGTGCTGGATGTGGATGGTTTTGCCGTTGTTGGTGCGTATCATTGTCATGGTATGATCGCCGTTCTTGAACTCTGCAGGGCGCGTGCCGGTCTGTTTTTCCACAATGTCGGCTCCGGTAAAGGCTTCGGTGTCCATGGCCACGAGAGTAGTCATGCGGTCGCCGCGGTGAATGTCGAGCAACTGACAGGCAGGGCCCATGCCGTGAGTGGCATACACGTCGCCGCGGTTCTCCTGGTTGTATTCCAGACGCCAGTTGTTCCAGTATTCCGGCCAGAACGGCTCCAGATTATGGATATATGCGCCTTCCACATGGACCAGATCGCCGAACAGGCCGTGCTGTGCCATGTTGAGAGTGTTCATTTCAAAGAAGTCGTACACGCAGTTTTCCAGCATCATGCAATGCTTGCGGGTTTTCTCGGAAGTGTTGATCAGGTCCCAGATCTCTTCCAGAGTCATGGCTGCGGGAACTTCAATGGCCACGTGCTTGCCTTTTTCCATGGCATAGATGCCCATTGGCGCATGGTTTTTCCAGTCAGTCACCACATATACCAGATCAAGATCGTCACGATCCACAAGCTGTTTCCAGGCATCTTCAGAGCCGTAATATTCGGCAGCGGCAGGCATGCCTGCGTTTGTCACGATCTTTTGAACGTCGGCCACACGTGAGGAGTCCAGATCGCATAGCGCAACGATTTTAGTGCCGGGAATTTTTGTGAAACGTTCCACCGCACCGGGACCGCGCATGCCAAGTCCGATGAAGCCAACGCGCACTGTGTCGATGGCCGGAGCGGCGTATCCGACCATATCCGTCTGTCCTTCGGGACGCTCGGGTACGTCAGTGGTGATTTCTGCGGTGTCTTTCGCTGCGGTCTGGGCACACGCCGCCAAAAGCATCGAGACAGCGGCAATGCTAAGAAAATGCTTGATTTTCATGATTCTTGATTTAGTAAAATAAAAGTGAAAATATTGATTTATATAATTTTCCGCAAAGTTAAGCAAAATATCGGTAATAAGCACTCTGTAAGAACAAAAAACAGATAATGAGCCGATAATGTCACAAACGGAAATAGCTGGCCTGCCGGATTATTTGTCGGTGCTGATCCATGTCCATTTGTGCCAGATATACTCTAAGGGCCCTTGGCGGTGTACGGACAGCCACCACCTGCATAATTTTGCCTGGATGAGGAAGACCACGCAGCCTATCAGTAGGCTTGCGGCGGCTCCGCAATATGGCGCGAGATATAATCCGAACGGGAAATAAATTATGGCGCCGACAATGGGTTGGGTGATGTAATTGGTCAGACTCATTTTTCCGTAAAATTTCAGCGAGTCCACCGCCTTGCTGAATCTTTTATTCTGAAACAGCAGTATAAAAGAGGATACAAGCACTCCGGTGAAAGCCAGTTTCTGCCACATGTCGAAAACCGTGCCGACTGTTTGCCGCACGATCTCACCGTTTTGCATGATCGATTTTTTCAATGCGTATAGAGGAGAAAACGCAATTGCTGAAACAATCGATAGCCGAAGTCTTTTCCCTTCGCACGTTGATTGCTGGCCTGAATGTAGAATGTAAATCCGAATAAAAGAGCGAAAATGCTCGTGAATACGCCTTGATTCAGCGTGCTCAGCCAGCTTGGGGAGTCGGTGGGATATACAGGAAAAATAAAATGTTCCAGATTGTGAACCAATAAGATCGCCATTACGGCAAATCCCCGCAAGGCATCTACGACTGCTATTCTGGTATTTTGGTTTAAGGATTGTGTCATCAGGGAAATTGCCTTTTGTTTGGAGAAAAACAAAAAGCCACTGACGATCAGTGGCTTTTTGCTTTGAGCGGTAAACGAGGTTCGAACTCGCGGCCCTCAACTTGGGAAGCTGATGCTCTACCAACTGAGCTATTACCGCGTTGTTTTTACTGGGGCAAAGGTAATTGATTTTTTATGAGTGTGCAAATATTTTTCGGAATGGGATGTTCCGGGTGTTAAAAAATGACAAAAAATTCGTATCTTTGCGCTTCGGAATAAGCTTAATCCCTAAAATACATTATGCATATCAAAATTAAGAAGGGGCTCGACATTAATTTACAAGGTGTTGCCGCTAAACCGCAGTCTGTTTCAGGACTTGCGCAGGTGATGCCGGAATTAGTGGCCGTGTATCCCGATGATTTTCCCGGATTTGTGCCTAAGGTGTCAGTGAAAGAGGGCGATACGGTAAAAGCCGGCGATCCCTTGTTGTTTCACAAACTGAATCCGGAAATTAAATTGGTTAGCCCTGTAAGCGGGACTGTCAAGGCAGTGGTACGTGGAGAACGCCGCAAGATTATCCGTGTGGAGGTCGTTCCCGATCCTGCATCTGCGCAGGATCGACTGATGTTCGCTCCTGCCGCGGATTTCAAGACTGCCATTATGAATAGCGGACTCTGGTGCATGATGCGCCAGCGCCCCTATGACGTCGTGCCTGATCCGTCGAAACAGCCGCGTGATATTTTTGTGACCGCGTTTGACTCGTCGCCTTTAGCTCCTCATCTGGAACTGGCTGTGGCCGATGCTGATGCCGAGCTTGCAGCAGGTGTGCAGGCTCTGAAAGCGCTTACGGCCGGCAAAGTATATATATGTGTGCCGGAGGGTACTCCGTTGAAACCGGTAGCCGGAGCCGAATGGGTGACGGTGTCCGGCCCGCACCCGTGTGGAAATCCAGGTCCGCAGATTGCTGCTGTTGCTCCGGTAAACAAGGGCGAGACTGTGTGGACTCTTGACATTGTCACATTGAGTAAGATCGGACAGCTGGCAATGAAAAAGTCAGTCTCTCCTGTCGACATAGTTACTGTGGCCGGTCCTGAGGTCGCCCATCCGGAATATGTCAAGACTGTGGCTGGAGCCGATGTGGCTTCGCTCCTGAAAGGACGCATGAACGCCGTGGATGGAAAACGACGCGTGATATCCGGATCTGTGCTTACCGGTGAAAGTGTGGGTGAGAACGGATTTTTGCACTATCCCTACCGTCAGATCTCGGTGATAAGAGACGGTAGTGATGTCGATGAATTCATGGGATGGGCCAATCCCGGCTTTAATAAGCTAAGCACCAAACGTTCGGTGCTCGGACACTTTTTCGGACACAGGCGTTTCTCGCCGGATGCACGTATCAACGGCGGTCACCGTGCCATGATTCTATCAGGAGAATATGACAGAGTGCTGCCGATGGATATAATGGGCGAATATCTGGTCAAGGCGATTCTGTCGCGCGATATTGACCGAATGGAGCAGCTCGGCATATACGAGGTGGCTCCGGAAGATTTCGCTTTGCCGGAATTTGTCGATACCTCTAAACTTGAACTGCAGAAAATCGTGCGCGAGGGTCTGGACTATCTGCGCCGTGAAGTGGAATAAGGAAAAAATTTCAAAAATCTTGATATAAATGAAAGGATTGAAAAAACAGCTTGAGCGTATCAAGCCCCACTTCATGCCCGGCGGGAAGCTATCATCGCTCCGTTCGGTCTACGACGGGTTTGAGACATTCCTGTTCACCCCGAATGAAACGGCGGGAGTGAAAGGCGCTCACATACATGACGCGAACGACTCCAAGCGCACCATGATCATTGTGGTGCTCGCGTTGTTGCCGTGTTTTATTTTCGGCATGTACAATACCGGCTATCAGCACTGGATTGCCACAGGAGCGTCCGAATTCCCGTTCTGGGATCTGATGCTTTACGGCTTTCTCGCCGTGTTGCCGCGCGTGATAGTAGCATATGCGGTGGGTCTCGGTATAGAGTTTGTCGTGGCCCAGTGGCGAGGAGAGGAGATTCAGGAAGGATTTCTTGTCACCGGTATATTGATTCCGATGATATGTCCGGTCGACATTCCATTGTGGATGCTTGCCGTGGCAACCGCTTTCTCCGTGATTTTCGTCAAGGAAGTGTTTGGCGGCACTGGATTCAATATCCTTAATGTGGCGTTGGTTACCCGCGCTTTCTTATTCTTCGCCTATCCGAGGCAGATGAGCGGTGACAGTGTGTTTGTGCTCACCGAACCCATGTTCGGATTCGGCGGCAAGGCTGTCGACGGTTTCACCGGCGCTACTCCTCTGGGCGAGATCTCTACGGCCACCTCTCAGGAGCAGGTGGCGAATATTACGGCCGACTGGTATGATGCGTTTATCGGTCTTATCCCCGGATCGTTTGGCGAGACTTCTACATTGTGCATACTCATCGGCGCGGCTATTCTGCTCTTCACCGGTATGGCGAGCTGGAAGGTGATGCTTTCTGCATTTGCCGGCGGTCTGGCCATGGGTGCTGTGGTGCACGCTTTCCCGTCGGCCACATATCCGGTGTCGTATATTTCGGCATTCGATCAGATGCTTTATGGCGGATTTGCATTTGCGGTGGTGTTCATGGCCACCGATCCGGTCACAGGAGCGCGCACGGAGACCGGCAAGTGGATCTACGGCGCTCTGGTGGGAGTGATGGCCATATTGATCCGCTCCTACAACAGCGGCTATCCGGAAGGCGCTATGCTTGCCGTGCTGCTGATGAACGTGTTTGCACCGCTGATTGACTATTGTGTGGTGCAGGCCAATGTGTCACGCCGACTCCGTCGCGCTAAAACTTCCGTACGGTCATGAAGATAAACAAGCAAAGCAACGTCTACACGATCATATATATCGTGGTGCTGGTAGTGGTGGTGGGATGCGCACTTGCGGTCACATCCATGTCGCTGCGCGACCGTCAGCAGGCCAACATCAAGGCCGACACCATGGGCCAGATACTCAAATCGGTCCATATAACACCTGAAGCGGATGTGGCGGCACAGTTCGGCAAACTGATAGTCGGCCAGCCGCTTGTCAGCGCGTCCGGCGAGATCGTCAGCCCTGACGGCGCATCGGATGTCAATGTGGCAATGCAGATCAAGAAACCCGCTGACGAACGTCAGCTCCCGGTCTATGTGTGCCAATTGCCAGACGGTTCCAAAAAGTATATCCTTCCCTGCTACGGCTCCGGTTTATGGGGCCCGATCTGGGGCTATGTGGCCTTTGATGCCGATGGTGAAACCATCTATGGCGCATATTTCAATCATAAAGGCGAGACTCCCGGTCTCGGCGCCGAGATTGAAAAACCGGCGTTCAGCAGCCAGTTCGATGGTAAGACTGTGTTTCCCGAAGGCCGTTTCCTGCCTGTCGACGTGATGAAATCAGGACAGAAACCTTTGGATGAGCGTCAGTATGTCGACGCTGTATCGGGCGGTACCATCACAAGCAAGGGCGTGGCGTCGATGCTCGACAACTGTCTGTCGCCATATGCCGCTTTTCTCGATAATCTACGTAACACATCCAAATAACAGCAACCTGCGTTATGGCTGAAAAAATCAAGAATTCGCGGGTCTTTTTAAACCCGTTCTCAAAAGATAATCCCGTGATAGTGCAGGTGCTCGGCATCTGTTCCGTACTTGCGGTCACGGCAAAGCTCGCTCCTGCCATGGTGATGGGCATAAGTGTCATAGCCGTACTGGCGTTCAGCAATGTGATCATATCTCTGCTGCGCAACACCATACCGACAAATATCCGCATCATCGTGCAGCTCGTAGTGGTGGCCGGTCTGGTGGTGATGGTCAGTCAACTGCTCGCGGCCTACGCCTACGAGGTGAGCGTACAACTGTCGGTATTTATCGGGCTTATAATCACAAACTGTATTCTGATGGGCCGTCTCGAGGCCTTTGCCCTCGGCAACAAACCGTGGCCTTCGTTTCTCGACGGCGTAGGCAACGGCATTGGCTATGCCGTGATTCTGGTGATCGTGGCATTTTTCCGCGAACTGCTCGGATCGGGCACATTGCTGGGTTATCAGGTTGTGCCTGACAGCTTTTATGAACTGGGCTATGTGAACAACGGTCTGATGATCCTGCCGCCTATGGCCCTGATTGTCGTGGCCTGCATTATCTGGGTTCACCGCAGCATAAATAAGGATCTACAAGAACAGTAACACACATACACAGGTATCTATGGAAAATTTAAATCTGTTTATCCGGTCGATTTTTATCGACAATATGATATTTGCCTATTTTCTGGGCATGTGTTCCTATCTTGCGGTGTCTAAAAATGTCAAAACCGCTCTCGGTCTCGGGGCTGCGGTGACATTCATGCTTGTCATAACCCTTCCGATCAACTATCTGCTGGAAACCTACGTGCTCAAGGCCGGCGCCCTTTCTTGGCTCGGACCAGAGTATGCCGACGTGGATCTCAGTTTCCTGTCACTGATCATGTTCATCGCGGTAATAGCGTCGATGACACAGCTTGTGGAGATGGCCGTGGAGAAATATGCTCCGGCGCTCTACAGCTCACTGGGCATTTTCCTGCCGCTGATAGCAGTGAACTGCGCCATTCTCGGCGGATCGCTCTTCATGCAGCAGAGAGAGTTTGACGGCGTGTGGACATCGGTATGCGCCGGGGCTGGCTGGGGCATAGGCTGGCTGCTCGCCATCGTGGCTCTGGCTGCCATACGTGAACGCGTCGACAGCTACAGCAACGTGCCCAAGCCATTGCGCGGCATCGGAATCACATTTATCATAACCGCTCTGATGGGCATAGCCTTCATGAGTTTCCTCGGTATTAAAATCTGATTTGGTCCTATGATTATAAACGCAATATCTTCAGAAACCCTCACGCTGCTTTCCGGTGTGGGAATATTCTTGCTCCTGACTCTGCTTCTTGTGGCCGTGCTTCTGGTCGCAAAGCATTTTCTGGTGCATTCCGGCGAAGTGACCATCACGGTCAATGCCGACACTCATCTCAAGGCTCAGACCGGAGCTTCGTTGCTCAGCACACTGGCTTCCGACAATGTTTTTCTGCCTTCGGCTTGCGGTGGCAAAGGCTCATGCGCCCAGTGTCGCGTGCAGGTGCTTGATGGTGGTGGCGATCCTCTGCCCACTGAAGCTGTGCATTTCTCCAGAAAGGAGATGCAGGATCACTGGCGACTGGGCTGTCAGGTGAAAGTAAAGTCTGACATGGCCATCAAAGTTCCGGCATCCGTCCTTGCCGTTAAGGAATGGGAATGCGAAGTTATCTCCAACAAGAATGTAGCCACGTTTATAAAGGAATTTATCGTTGCTCTTCCTCCCGGCGAGCACATGGACTTTATTCCCGGCAGTTATGCTCAGATCAAGATTCCGCCTTACCGCATGGACTATGACAAGGATATTGACAAAGATTCTATCGGTCCGGAATATCTTCCTGCATGGGAAAAGTTCGGCTTGTTCTCTCTGAAGGCTGAAAATAAGGAAACGACCGTTAGGGCATACTCAATGGCCAATTATCCTGCCGAAGGCGACCGCATAATGCTTACAGTGCGTATTGCCACTCCACCGTTCAAGCCGAAACCTGAAGTGGGATTTCAGGATGTACCCCCGGGTATCGCATCAAGCTATATATTCACCCTGAAGCCTGGTGACAAGGTGATGATGAGCGGCCCCTACGGTGATTTCTTCCCTATTTTCGACTCAAAGAATGAGATGATGTGGGTGGGCGGCGGCGCCGGTATGGCTCCTCTGCGTGCACAGATCATGCACATGACCAAGACACTGAAGACCACGGACCGTGTGATGCACTATTTCTATGGCGCTCGTGCTCTCAATGAAGTGTTCTACCTCAATGATTTTCTTGAACTGGAGAAGGAATATCCAAATTTCCACTTCCATCTGGCTCTGGACCGTCCGGATCCTGAAGCGGATAAGCGCGGCATCGGATACACGCCCGGATTTGTCCATCAGGTTATTTTCGAGACGTATCTCAAGGAGCATGATAATCCTGAGGATATCGAATATTATATGTGTGGTCCCGGTCCGATGAGCAACGCTGTGGTGCGTATGCTCGACGAACTCGGTGTGCCGCGTGAGAATATTCATTTTGATGATTTTGGCGGGTAACCGCCCCCTGAAGGAGGAGTATAAACATCCTTTTGGTGATTAACCCCCATTTACGTGGGACTGATGAGAAGGGCGGACTCCGGATATGACCGGAATTCGCCCTTTTTATCTTTATGAAGGAACTCTTAGGTATGACTATTGTTCCTGAGGCTGTGGCTCGGTTACGGGATGATAAAACGGAGATTCCGTCGGGATAAATCTGCCGGAGATCAGGTGGTTGTATATGCGTAAGCATGCCCATGCGTCAAGGGCGGCGTAGCGTTGCTGGGCTTCGGTAAGCTCCACCGCTTCCCAGTTAGTGAGACGTTGTCCTTTGGATATGCGCGATCCGAATAATATGGCATAGATTTTGGTCAGGCTTATGTCGCTGATCATATATTCCTTGACCAATGTCTGCAGTTCGATGAAGCCCTGTGGAGTGACAGGGGAAATACGGTTGAGCACATGGAAGTCGTCGCGAGTCGACAAGCCTATCTTGACAATGGTGGGGTTTTCCAGAAAATCTTTCAGCTCCGGAAACAGACCGAGACGGCTTATGCGGAACAGAAAGCAGCAGTCGGCCGATGATAGTTGCATCAGTGCCACTCCGTGTGTCTGTCCTTTTTTAAATGCCGGGCGTGTTTCAGTGTCAAATCCCACCATGGGCTGGTCAGACAGATATCGCAGTGCTTTTGTAGCGGTGAAAAGGTCCTGCACAAGCACAATGCGACCGTTATAGCTTTCGGCCGGCATGGCCGCAAACTGATCTTTGGGGATTGATACCGTGTATTTCGTATGATGTTGCTCTTCGTCGTTCATGAGTGCAAAATTACGAAAAAAATTACCTTTTTGTCGGATAAAAAAGAGCAAAAAGAAGGCGTGTCACTTCTCCTGAGGAGTGTGACACGCCCTTTATCGGTTATTTACAAGTCCTATTGATTAAGCCTTGCCGTTGGAGCCGAGCACGTTGACGATTTTGTGCTTGTAGAGTTTCTCCATTTCGTCGCGGGCCGGACCGAGGTATTTGCGGGGATCGAATTCGCCGGGTTTGGTGGCGAATACTTCGCGCACGGCAGCGGTCATGGCCAGACGGCTGTCAGAGTCGATGTTGATTTTGCATACGGCGCTCTTTGCAGCCTTGCGGAGTTCTTCTTCGGGGATGCCGATGGCGTCGGGCAACTTGCCGCCGAGACGGTTGATGGTGTCAACGTATTCCTGAGGCACGGAGCTGGAACCATGGAGCACGATGGGGAATCCGGGCAGTTTTTCCATAACACCGTCAAGCACGTCGAATGCCAACGGCGGGGGCACGAGCTTGCCTTCGGCGTTGCGGGTGCACTGTTCGGGTGTGAATTTGTATGCGCCGTGGCTGGTGCCGATTGAAATAGCCAGAGAGTCACAGCCGGTGCGTGTTGCGAAGTCGATAACTTCTTCGGGGTCGGTGTAGGTGTGGTGGTCGGACGATACTTCATCTTCCACGCCTGCGAGAACGCCGAGTTCGCCTTCTACAGTCACGTCATACTGGTGGGCATAGTCCACAACTTTCTTTGTCAGGGCTACGTTTTCTTCGTAGGGGAGGTGAGAGCCGTCGATCATGACGCTGGAGAAACCGCTGTCTATGCAGCTCTTGCAGAGTTCAAAGCTGTCGCCATGATCGAGGTGGAGCACTATCTGGGGATTTTCCCAACCGAGTTCCTTGGCATAGGCCACGGCACCCTGTGCCATGTAGCGCAGCAGGGTAGCGTTGGCATAGTTGCGGGCGCCTTTGGAAACCTGCAGGATTACGGGAGATTTTTCTTCGGCAGCGGCTTTGATGATAGCCTGGAGTTGCTCCATATTGTTGAAGTTGAAAGCAGGGATAGCATAGCCGCCCTTGATGGCTTTGGCAAACATTTCCTTGGTGTTGACAAGGCCTAATTCTTTGTAACTTACCATTTGGTTAGGTGTTAGAGTGTTGAGTTAAAAAGGATTTTATTTCCACCGCAAAGTTAGCGTTTTCCCCCGATATTTCCAAAACATAGATTTTATTTTCGTGTCATCGGGGCAGGTCTTCCCACTCGGCGTCAGATACTTGATTCTCTGCGGACTGACGTCCGGATTGTCTTGTCTGATCTTGATGACGGTCGTTCTGGTTTGCGGAAGATGTGACGGTTTCGGTGAACTCTACGTATTCGCCTACTTGAGGGTCGATTTTCTTTTTACGCCGGAGCGGAGCGGTCCATCCTGCCTTGCGCTCATTCGGCTGCCTGTTTCCGCTGGCGGCTCCTGGCTGTTGTCCAAACATTTGCTTGAACTTGTTGCGTGCGCGGTTCACCACTATTAGTCCTTTGATGACATACAATAGGACTATGCCGAGAAAAATACTTAATATAAGCCCCATTTCTTAAGGTAAAAACGGATAGATCAACCCGAGCAGATAATACAGAATTATGGTAAGTGACAGCCCGGGCAGCCCGAAAATTACAGTCAGCACAATTGCCGCTGCTATTATGAAATAGCGGAGACAATTCTCGGTGTTTAACTTGAAATTGGAGAATTTTAGCGATACGAGCTGTATCGGGTCGAGCATGGACTGTGCCTCGAGCATTGTTGCCGGAATCATTATCCAGGCGTCAAAAGGTCCGTTGGCTTCCATCCAGCTGACGGCTCCTATCCAGAATATGGCATTTGCAGGGATTGGCAATCCGATGAATGATGTGGTCTGCCGTGTGTCGACGTTGAACCGTGCCAGACGCAAAGCGCCGCATACCGGGATTGAGATGGCGATCCAAGAGTATTCTTCCGGAAGAATATTGTGGACCATTGCAGCCGGAGCCACACCGAAACTGACAAGATCGCTGAGCGAGTCAAGCTCTTTGCCTACTGCGGAATATGCTTTCATCAGACGAGCCATGGCTCCGTCAAGAAAATCAAATACGGCAGCGGCGGCTATGGCTATGGATGCCCATCCGTAGCATCCTTTGAATGCCATGACGATGGCTATGCACCCGCTTATGAGGTTAAGGCAGGTGATAGAGTTGGGGATCTGGGCGAATATGGCTTTAAACATCGGTTTCTGTTGCGGAAACGGCGGGGCGAAGACGCGCCACTTCTGTGATGCCGCCTATGGTCTTATCGCCGATATTAACGTATATTTCAGTGCCGAGCGGCAGGAAGATGTCTACTCGTGAACCGAATTTGATAAAGCCCATATGGTCCTCGATTGATGCTTCCACTCCCGGTTCGGCGTATGTGACGATACGCCGGGCCATGGCTCCCGCTACTTGCCTGACAAGTATGTCCTGTCCGCATTCCGAACGTATCACCACGGTGCTGCGCTCGTTTTCCGTGCTGGATTTAGGCAACCATGCGCTCATGAAACGGCCTGAGTGATGTGCCACGTATGTGACCTCACCGTTTACCGGAAACCAGTTTGCGTGTACATCCAGTATGGTCATGAACACAGACAACTGGATCACGCGTCGGTGCAGATATTCTGTCTCTTCTGTTTCTTCCAGGGCCACTACGGTGCCGTCAACAGAACTGACAACCACATTTTCCGTGTTGCCGAGAAATTTACGCTTCGGAGAACGGAAAAAGTTGACAAGCAATCCGTAGATTATAATTGAGATAGCGGTGAGCCCTATTCCGGCCGGACGTGACAGCCACCATACCAGAATGTTGAGGGCCAGAAGGCATAACAGGGTTGCATATAGTATACCGGTGCCCTCGCGATGAATTTTGACGCGTTTGAGTTTTCGGCGCATTGATCTTGTAGGTTATATAAAAGTCAGGCAAAGTTAATGAAATTTTGCATAAATTCCATGCTTTGCCTGACTTTTTTATGTCATGCCCGCATATACTGCGGTGGTGGTTCAGTCGCGGCTGCTGCCGAAGAAGCGGAGCAGGTAAAGAAACAGGTTGATGAAGTCAAGATAGAGATTCAGGGCGCCGAGAGTGGCTATATGGCCGGCGGCCGACGCGGGCATGGCTTCGGCCATGCGTTTGACTTGCTGGGTGTCCCATGCGGTCAGACCGATGAAAATGATCACACCGGCAAAGGATATGATCCATCCGAGGGTGCCGTTGGGCCAGAACAAGTTGACCACAGTCGCGATAATCAGTCCTATCAGGGCCATGTATAGGAATGAGCCTATTTTCGACAGGTCCTGTTTGGTCGTGTAGCCGAAAATCGACATGGCGCCGAAGGTACCGGCGGTTATGAAAAAGGTCTGGGCGATGGACGCCATGGTGTATATGGCGAAGATCATGCTGAGAGCCAGTCCGTTGATGGCGGCGAAAAGGTAGAACAGCATTGTGGCCGTGGATGCTTTCATTTTGGATATGCCGGCGGACATGCCTATGGCTATGCCTATTTCGGCGATGAAAAGCCCCCAGTATATGAACGGATGGGATGCCATGAACATTACAAAGCCTTGGCTGAAGGCGAAAAGGGAGATCACTGCCGTGAGGAGCAGGCCGAAGGTCATGCGCAGATACACGCCTTTCATCACTGCGTTTACCCTCTGAGTCAGAGAGAAGTCCTGACCGCCGTATTGCGGCATGTCGAAAGGATAATTATTTTTGTATTCCATAATATTTATGAATATGTTTTATTGAATTAACAAATAATGTGTTACATGCGTTCAACCACGCCGATGCCGAGCAAACCGAGAGCAGTCTTTACAGTTGATGCGGTGGCTTCCGACAGAGCCAGTCTCAGTGAGCGCAGAGCGGTGTCCTCTTCACGCATGATCGAGCAGTCGTGATAGAACTGGTTGTATTCCTTGACCAGATCGTAGGCGTAGTTGGCGATCAGAGCAGGAGAGTATGAGCGTCCGGCTTCTTGGACTACGGCAGGGAAGTCGGCCAGGCGTTGTATCAGGGTGATTTCGCGTTCGCCGGGCTGCGCCGATGTGTAGTCGGTTATGCTCATGTCGGCTTCTGCCGCCTTGCGGAGCACAGAGCGGATGCGGGCATATGTGTACTGGATGAATGGCCCTGTGTTGCCGTTGAAGTCAATTGACTCTTCAGGGTTGAAAGTCATATTTTTACGCGGATCGACTTTCAGCAGGAAGTATTTGAGCGCTCCGAGACCTACGGTTTCGGCTACCTGTGCAGCTTCTTCTGCCGACAGACCGTCGAGTTTGCCGAGTTCGTCTGAGACCTTGCGTGCGCCGCTTACCATCTCCTCCATCAGGTCATCGGCGTCGACTACGGTGCCCTCGCGGCTCTTCATTTTGCCATTGGGCAGTTCGACCATGCCGTATGAGAAGTGAACCAGTCCTTTACCCCAGCTGAAGCCGAGTTTGTCGAGCAACAGCGAGAGCACTTGGAAGTGGTAGTTCTGCTCATTGCCTACCACATAGATCATTTTGTCGATAGGGTAGTCCTGATAGCGAAGTTTGGCCGTGCCGATATCCTGAGTCATGTAGACTGAGGTGCCGTCGCTGCGCAGCAACAGTTTGTGATCAAGACTGTCGGCTGTGAGGTCTGCCCATACGGAACCGTCCTCTTTTCGGTACATTATGCCTTTGTCCAGACCTTCCAGCACTTTTTCTTTGCCTTCAAGGTATGTCTGGCTTTCATAATAGATCTTGTCGAAACCGACACCCATGCGACGGTATGTCTCGTCAAATCCGGCATATACCCATGAGTTCATTGTCTCCCACAGGGCACGTATCTCGCTGTCGCCCTGTTCCCATTTGCGCAACATTTCTCGAGCTTCCGCCATGAGCGAGGATGCTTTTTCCGCGTCTTCATCGCTCATTCCGGATGCCTTGAGGGATTTGAGTTCGTCTTTGTAGTGCTTGTCAAACAGCACATAGAAATCGCCGATCAGATGGTCGCCCTTTTTGCCGGTGCTTTCCGGAGTGGCTCCGTTGCCCCATTTCTGCCAGGCGAGCATTGACTTGCAGATGTGTATGCCGCGGTCGTTCACGATGTTGGTCTTCACAACACGGTTGCCGCACGCGCTCAGGATCTCTGCGAGCGAGAATCCGAGCAGGTTGTTGCGCACATGACCGAGGTGCAGGGGTTTGTTGGTGTTGGGCGAGGAGTATTCTACCATTACCAGAGGTGAGTCTGTCGTCGGTTCGGTGGTGCCGTAGTGCGGAGTGTCGATGATGTGGCTGAGTACCGCATTCCAGTATGTAGGCTCGATCACTATGTTGAGGAAGCCTTTGATCACGTTGTAGCGGTTGACCGCAGGTTCATTCTCTACAAGCCAGTCGCCGATTTCCTTACCGGTCTGTTCCGGGCTTTTTCGCGCGGCTTTGACCCAAGGAAATGTAACTACAGTGAGGTTGCCTTCAAACTCCTTGCGGGTTGCCTGTGGCACGATTTTCTCGGCCGGAGTGTCGACTCCGTACAATTCTTTGACTGCACGGCTCACGGCCTGTGCTATGATCTGATCTATTTGCATTTCTCCTATTTAATAATAAAGTCACTGCAAAAATACGTAAAATCTACGACAACGTCAAATCAGCAGTCGTCGGGGTCGGTGTTGACATGTGAGTCAGGCATCAGTTCCGGCCGGAATATGGCCTGATACGCCGGCATGTCGCAGTGGCCCGGGCGGTCGTTGCCGGACTCTGGGATCTCTTTGACCTGACGGTTTGCTGTCGGTTCGCCCGATGTGTGTTGCCAGAATATTTTCCCTGATTCGTCGGCTTTGCAGTCTATTCCGAGGGCATTGCTTATCACGCGGGCTTTGTTGCGCTCCTTTTCCGCTGCGGACGCTGCGTTTTTGGTAGGATTGCATGATACGATCAGCTCATTGGCCGCGCGAGTGAATGCCACATACAGCATGTTGAGATTGTCAAGAAGGCTTTTTCGGCACAATTCTTCGTATTGAGCAGCGAATGGGGTTATGGCAAGAGATTCGCTTGATCTGATAGGGAGCACGGATGGGGTGGGGCATGTGATGCCTACAGACTGAAATGCCGCGGTTGCGTCATACCATCTAACATCCTCTTCCTTGACAAGGCTGCCGTGGACCAGAGGTATGTGTACGCATGGAAATTCCAGCCCTTTGGATTTGTGGATCGTCATCACTCTTATCGCATCGACCGACGGGGCAGATGATATGGCGCGTTTGCGCCCTGTCGAATCCCACCAGGCAAGAAAAGAATATATGTCGGCCGATGCCAGAGAGCTGTATTCGAGTACCAGATCCTGAAAGGCCGATATATACACGCTGTCGGAGCGTTTCAGATCGTCAGGAAGGTTGCCGGCGATTATCTCGGTGAGCGTGAACAGATCTTTGCCGCGGCTGTCGCTTTGCGGTTCGTCGGGTGGCGAGGAGTTTTTAAATGTTGAGATGATGTCCGATAGTGCGGAGAAGGGGTCGTCCATGTCCTGCCGCTTCCGCTCGAATTCCTCGGCGAGCCATTCGAGCTGGCGCTGGGTGACGGGGGTGTATTTCCTTATGTCTTCGGTTTGCGGTTGCGGTGTGTTGACGGCTCTGCGTAGAGACGTCAGAATGCGTTGCACTGCCGTGGACGATCCGATCAGCATGGCTTCGTCGCTAACCACGTGTATGTTTTCGAGGCCCGGCTGTTTGCGTCCGGTGTCAAGCAGATAGCGTATTATCATGGCGGCTTCGCTGTTTGACCACACGAGGATGGCTATGTCGCTTTGTCTGTATCCTCCCTGCCGGGGGTCGAGTTGCCGTTTTATGTGGTCGATCATCCTTGCCAGCGCTTCCGATGTGAATTCGGCTGATGTCCATCCGCAGATGTCGACATAGCCGTGCGGGGCGTTTCTCCGTATCATCTGCCGTGCGGTGGAGTAGACCGACGAGTTGCCGGTGGTCGCGCCGGCTTTTTCAAACAGGTTGTTGTTGAACTCCACTACTTCGGCCGAGCTGCGGTAGTTGGTCGACCTGTCGTCCAGTATTATCCTTCCGCTAAGGCCGGGATCAGCCTGAAGGTCGGAGTTTAGCAGGTCGGGATCGCTGTTGCGGAAGCGGTAGATGCACTGCTTGACGTCACCTATTATAAGGTTGTCGTTAAGATTATCGAGACTTTCCATGACCAGCGGGCGAAGGTTTTCCCACTGTAGTCTCGATGTGTCCTGAAATTCGTCTATGAGAAAGTGGTGGAGTCTCAGCCCGGTTCGTTCGTAGATGAAGGGCGAGAGTGAGTCTCCTATTATATCACGTAGCAGTGTGTTTGTTTCCGACAGCAAGATGGTGTTGTTTTCCGATGTCAGAGCCTTGACCTGCTTGATGATTTCTCCGAATATGCCGAAATTATAGAATTGCGACAGCAGCACTCCTACAGTCGCGTGGTCGACGCATGTCTGCAGAAAATCCACGATCTCGTCGGCTTTCTCTTCTGTGCAGAATGCCTGCCAGCCGGCTTTGTCTGCTTTGGCGCGTTCGTTGGATGCTGCCACGAATACTTTGCGCGAAACGATCTTGCGGGCTTTTGCTTCCGTGAGCCGTGATGTCCCGGAGGTCCATTCGGCTATTGTTTTCTGTATGCCGGATTCGATGAAATGTATTCCTTCTTTTGATAGCCTGATGGCCTTTGCTCTGATTTCGTCGCGGAGCGCTTTGTGTCTGGCCGACAGTTCCCGCTCAAGTGTGACAACGGCATCCGTGTTGTCGAGAAATCCGTCGATTGCCTGCTTGTTGTGCTGATAGTCTTCTCCCGTCAGGTTGTCTACAAAACGTTTGAGCGACGTGCGCAGCGAGCTGTCGGCGTTGAGCACGTTGAATGCTTCTCCGTTGTCGATTTTCGCTGTCATGTATATTTCCAGCCATCTGCCGGCCGGGGTGGGGCGGTCGGAAGGTCTGATGGCTTCGGCGAGTGTTTCGGCTATGCCTTGTTCTATGGCCGACTTGTTGTCCAGTTCAAGGTCGTAGTTCCCTGTAAGGTCCGCTTCGTAAGCAAATGAACGTAAGACAGACTGAAAAAAAGCGTCGATTGTGCTGACGTTGAACCCGTTGAAGTCATACAGCAGCTCGCTCAAGGCTTTTCTGGCGGCATTGCGCAGTCTGGCGGATTCGTCCGGTCTCAGGCCGTATGTCTCCATCAGTGTGTCACGATAGCTCGAATCCGAGTCATTTGTTCCTGGATTTCCGGCGAGTACGGCGAGTTCGCGCACTATGCGGCGCTTCATTTCTTCGGTGGCTTTGTTGGTAAATGTTATTGCCAGTATCTCGCGGTGGCGCATCCTTCCGCTGCCGTCGAGCAGTCTCCATGTTCCGTCCTCTCTGCGCTCGCCGAGCAGAAGGGTTATGTAGTTCAGGGCAAGCTGATAGGTCTTGCCTGATCCGGCTGACGCCTTGCATAGTTTCAGGCGTTTCATTTCCTTCTGTGTTCTGGACTCAGATTATGCGAGACTTGAATCCGGCGGCTTCAAGCAGTTTCCCGAGGTCGGCGCGTCTGTCGCCTTGGATCAGGATTTCTCCTCCACGAGCAGAGCCGCCTGTGCCGAGACTGCTTTTGAGTCTGGCGGCGAGAGCGGCTATATCCTCCTGTGGCATGTCGGCCGGAAAGCCGCATATGATTGTGGCCTGTTTTCCTGCTCGTCCTTTTTTCTCAAGGATTATGTCAAGCCGTGTGGCGGAGTTGCTCTTCTGCTCCGTCTGTACGGTCTCCGGTTCTGTCTGTGTGTCCTGCGGAAGGGTGCCGCGCAAGGCTCCGAGTGCCTCCTGCCAGTCTGTCGGGTTCATTGTCGCAGTGAGTCGGCCTCCTCTCCGGCCAATTCATAATCATCCGACGTGTATATCACGCCGTCCTCTCGGTCTGTGATCCGTCCGAGCAGTTCCTTTAATGTATATAGGTGCTTGTAGTCGTCGGTGTCGAGTGCGCGGAAATATTCCATGGCGGCGATGGAGTCGCGATCCAGTGCCGTGCGGTAATACAGCAGGGCTTGCGCGGTGTTGTCGATTGGCGACTGGTCGTTTTCTGCAAGCTCGGCCATCACGACCGCCAGATGACACAGATGCTCCACCGATACGGAGTCCAGCGACGTTTTGCCGGAGAGCAGATTGTCGCACTCTCTCTGGGCCGTTTTGAAATCGCCAAGCGACATGGCGCTGTCGATGGATTTCACAGCCTCGTCTGCGTCGATGTCGCTGGCACATCCTGCGGTTGCCAGAATGAATAGCGCAAGTAGTGCCGCCGATATATGATGACGTATTTTCATATCTTGTTTTTGTGCTTCGGGGCCTTGATTTTGCTCCTCCGCAACGCAAAGATAGCTACAATTTGCATTTTTCACAAATACGATCTGTATTTTAACCTGCAAAAATAGTAATAATTTGAAATTAAAAACGGGTATTTTATGAAAGATTGTCAAGAAAAAATATAAAAAATACGTTTTTTGTGAAATATTTGCACTTTTCTTTGATATTTCAAAAAAAGAATGTAATTTTGCGTATGGTTGAATTCGCGTAGTTCGCGGGTTGCTATCCTTTGAGTCGGGGCCCGGAGTGCCGGAAACCGGTCTAAAGAGTATTAATAAACTATTTATCACAACTTCTATGGGTAAAAAACTAATGGTTTTAATGACCTTCCTATGGGTTGCACTTGGGCTTGCCGCTCAGGTGACAGTGACGGGTACGGTTGTCGACAAGGAGGAGAATGAACCACTCCCCGGCGTCACCGTCAAACTCAAGGGAAAGGGCAATGTGGCAACGTCCACCGATGTCGACGGTAATTTCTCGATCGCCGTTCCATCGCTGAGCTCTATGCTCGAATTTTCTTTTGTGGGCATGAACACGGTCGAAGTCAAGGCTTCGTCCTCACCCATCACTGTTAAGATGGAGTCGTCCAACACCAGTCTTAACGAAATTGTGGTTACCGGCATGGGCACGACTGACCGACGCCTGTTTACCGGTGCCACCACCAAGATCAATGCAGAGGAATCGCGCCTGAGCGGCGTGTCCGATATATCCCGTTCGCTTGAAGGTCGCGCCGCTGGTGTGACCGTTCAAAACGTCAGCGGCACATTTGGTACTGCGCCCAAAATCCGTGTGCGCGGTGCTACCTCCATCTACGGCTCGTCAAAACCCCTGTGGGTTGTCGACGGCGTGGTGCTTGAGGACAACGTGTCGCTTGATGCTGACGCTCTGTCGTCGGGCGACGCGGAGACTCTTATAGCATCCGCTATTGCCGGCCTTAATGCCGATGATATTGAAAACTTCCAGATCCTTAAGGACGGTTCGGCCACATCTATATATGGCGCGCGCGCTATGGCTGGTGTGATTGTCGTGACCACCAAGCAGGGACGCTCCGGTCACACCTCTATTAACTATACAGGTGAACTGACCTATCGTCTCAAACCCTCCTACCGCGATTTCAATATATGCAACTCGCAGGAGCAGATGGGTATCTACAAGGAAATGGAAGAGAAAGGCTGGCTCAGCTTCGCATCTCTTGCCAACTCCAGCAGCAGCGGCGTGTACGGTACCATGTATCGTCTGATCAACACATACGATCCGGTGACCGGTAAATATGCTCTGGCTAACACCCAGTCGGCCCGCAACGCATATCTGCGCGAAGCCGAGATGAGAAACACCGACTGGTTCGACCTGCTCTACAATGACAACCTGGTGCAGACCCACTCCGTGAGCATCTCCGGCGGTACTGACCGCGGCACGTTCTACTCGTCGTTCTCTTATATGAACGATCCGGGCTGGACCAAGGCACAGTCTGTCGACCGTTATACTTTCAATGCAAACGCTTCCTACGATCTGTCGAAAACGCTGAAACTTACCCTGCGCACAACCGACAGCTACCGTTCGCAGAAGGCTCCCGGCACCCTGTCCAAGGATGTCGACGTGGTAAGTGGTGCCGTGTCGCGTTCATTCGACATCAACCCCTATTCTTACTCTCTCAACACTTCCCGCACCACGGACCCGAGAGCTATCCTCACTCGTAACTATGCCAACTTCAATATTTTTGATGAGCTTGACAATAACTACATCGATCTGACAGTGCTCGATGTTAAGTTCCAGGGCGAATTGCAGTGGAAGCCTATTGTTGGTCTCACCATCAATGCTCTCGGATCAGTCCGTTACATAGCCACCAATCAGAATCACTATGTGATGGACCACTCCAACCAGGCTGAGGCTTATCGCGCCGGTATCTCTCCTGAGAATGCCACCATACGCGCGTCCAACCCCTATCTCTACACCGATCCCGATGATCCCAACTCTCTCCCGGTGTCTGTGCTCCCTGCCGGTGGTATCCTCTACCACACCACCCGCGCCATGAAGCAGCTCGACGTGCGTGCATCTGCCACATATAATAAAACATTCTCCGGCAAATATCAGGTGAATGCTATGTTTGCCTACGAAGCGGCCAAACTTGACCGTCTCACTGAAGAATTCCAGGGATGGGGTATATGCTATGAGAACGGCAATCTTCCTTTCACCGACTGGAAGCTGTTCAAGCAGATGGGCGAGGAAAACGGTGTGTATTATTCCGACTCCCGCACTTATGCACGTTCGATGGCATATATCGGCACCGCTTCGTTCATGTACGACAACCGCTATGTGATCAACGGTACCTATCGCTATGAAGGCTCCAACAAGCTCGGTCGCGCTACCACAAGCCGCTGGCTCCCGACGTGGAACGTGTCCGGCGCATGGAATGCCGACTCCGAAAGCTGGTTTGAAAACCCTGTGCTCGCCACTGCGAAACTGCGTGCCAGCTACTCTCTCACCGCTGATGCCGGTCCCGCTAACGTGAGCAACGCCATGGCTATTTATTATCCTACCCGCCCTTGGCGTCAGGATACTGAAGCTTACGAACAGGCTCTGCAGCTCAGCTCGCTTGCCAATTCCGAGTTGACATACGAAAAGAAACACGAACTTGACATTGGTGTTGACCTCGGTTTTCTCAACAACCGCATTAACCTTAGCTTCGACTGGTATAAGCGCAACAACTTCGATCTGATCGGATATATCTACACCGAAGGTGTGGGTGGTGAGATTGGCAAATGGGCCAATGTGGCGTCCATGCGCTCTCATGGTGTGGAATTCACCCTCTCTACCCGCAACATACAGACACGAGACTTCACTTGGACTACCGACCTGACATTCTCATACGCTAAGAATACCATCACTGACCTGAAATCCCGTTCACGTGTGATCGACCTGGTGCAGACCGAAGGTTTCGCTCTTGAGGGCTATCCTGTGCGTTCTCTCTTCTCCATCCCGTTTGTGGGACTGACTGAAGACGGTCTTCCCCAGTTTATCAACGAAAATGGTGACGTCACCACTTCCAACATCAACTTCCAGGAATGGGAGAAGCTCGGCTTCCTCAAATATGAAGGCCCCGTTGACGCTCCTTATACCGGTGGTTTCGGCAATGACCTGCGTTGGAAAAACTGGAAACTCAATGTGTTCCTGACATACTCTTTCGGCGGCAAACTGCGCCTTGACCAGGTATTCGCATCTGCATATTCCGACTTGAGCGCCATGCCCCGTGAATTCATGAACCGTTGGGTGGCTCCTGGTGATGAGCTTCGCACCAACATTCCCGCGATCGCGTCGCGCCGTCAGGCCTACAATAACAGCCAACTCGGCTATGCCTACAACGCTTACAACTATTCTACCGAACGTGTGGCAAAGAGTGACTTCATCCGTCTGAAAGAAGTGGCTCTCACATACGAGTTCCCGCAGTCTGCTCTCCATGCCCTGCGCATAGGCAGCGCTTCTGTGAAACTGGCCGCTACCAATCTTTGTCTGCTCTATGCCGACAAGAAACTCAACGGACAGGATCCTGAATTCCTCAACTCCGGTGGTGTGGCTTCGCCTAACCCCAAGCAGTTCACTTTCACTCTCCGCTTCGGACTCTAATCCTCTATTGAACGATGAAGATTAATAAACTTTTATATACGATTCCGGCAGTCGCGCTGCTCACTCTTTCATCTTGCGCGCACTTCCTTGACACTCCTACCGACACCCGTGTGGAACTTGTCACCACAGAGCAGTTGCGTATGCTCATGAATTCAGCATATCCGGTAGGCAATTATGCGTGGCCATGTGAGCTCATGAGCGATAACATGGAGGACAACAATGCTCCCGATGCCGACGGACTGCGCTACAATCTCTCGCCTTACAACCGCGGCGATGACGAAATGTTCCGTTTTGAGACATGCGTGAGTTCTTCCGACAGTGAGACTCCTTCCGGCATCTGGGAGAGCTATTACAATGCCATAGCTTCGGCTAATGCCGTTCTGGAGCGTCTGGATCAGATGAAGGAAGAGAACGGCGGCGTTCTTGACGCCACTCAGTCTGCTATCCGTGGCGAAGCTCTGGTGCTCCGTTCATTCTGTCACTTTATCCTTGCTCAGGTTTTCTGCGAGCCGTATGCCGGTCCGGATTTGAGTAAGAATAAACTCGGCATTCCCTACATCACACGTCCTGAAGTGACTGTGAAACCCCACTATGACCGCGGCACTCTTGACCAGACATATGCTAAGATCCAGGCTGACCTTGAGGATGGTCTGCCTTTGATCGACAACACTCTTTACACTGTGCCCAAGTATCACTTCAATACTTCTGCGGCCTATGCTTATGCTGCACGGTTCTATCTCTTCACCCGTCAGTATGTCCGTGCCTACAACTGCGCCAACATTGCTTTCGGTGCCGCACGCACAGGACTTGATGTGTTTGATCCTTCGACATCCGTCGACGCTTCCGGCTTCATGAGCCCGATCTGGTCCAATCTCGGCAATTTCTATTATCTCAGCGACTTTGGCCTGTATCAAAACGGCATAGACAAGCAGCATAACTTCATGGTTTATGCTACTTATAGCACTGCTTTGCGTCATTTGTCAGGCGGACAGCGCTACGGTGTGATCCGCAATGCCTTGAACAGTACCTTGCATGGCGCATCGCCCGCATGGAGCGGATTCAAATGGAGCCAGACCGACGGCAAGGGCGGATCGTTCACCATGCATCCCTGTTTTAACGGTTGCTCGTTTATCAACGGCAAAAGTGAATACGGCCTTTTTGTAGGGTGCAATATTCAGGAGCAGTTTGAATACACCGACAAGGTTTCCGGTATCGGCTACTGTCATATCACACGTCGTGAATTCTTTGGTGAGGAAACATTGCTTGTCCGTGCTGAAGCTCGTCTGTTCCTTGGTGACCGAGCCGGAGCGCTTGCCGATCTGTCGGTATGGGAGAAAGTTCGTCGCAACTGTCCCGGAGCAGCCGGTCATGAGGATACATTTGAAGACCTGACCGAGGCCAATATTCAGGACTTTTATGAAAACCGCGTTCCGGCGGATCCCGAAAGTTCATCCAACGCTTCCGGCTATGGCATATCCAAGCCCATTCATATCGACGAAATCTGTCCTGTATCTGACGCCACCGAAAGTGCAGCTTCTGTCAACGCCATGCTGCAGTGCATCCAGCATTTCCGCCGTATCGAAACCTTGCACACCGGCATGCGATGGTTTGACATCAAGCGTCTGGGTCTGGAATATACCCGCGTGGTCGGAAAGGATGCACAGCGCTACCATCTTGGCGTACACGATCCTCGCAAGGCAATTCAGATTCCCTCTGAAGTTGTGGCCGCAGGTATGCAGCCCAATCCCCGCATGGACGTATCGGTGGAAAATTCCACTGAAAAGGTTGTGCCCGTGGCTAACCCCGGTTTAGTTTCTCCTCGTTAAACAAATCTCTATAATAGCCGACATTTATTATGAAATTCAATAAATATCTTTCACTGTCCGCCGTTCTGGGAACTCTCGCTTTGGTTTCATGCAGCGAGGATGAACTCGGACCCACAATCTTCCCTGATGTGCCCGACACTGTTGACCCGTCGAGCTACACCTATCAGTTCGACACGTGGGTAAACCAGAATTTCCGCGATGTCTTCAACCTTGATTTCAAATACAAGATGGAAGACGTGGAAGCCGACATGAACTATAACCTTGTCCCTGCCACTTACGAAAATGCCCGCGATCTCTGTCTGCTGACAAAATATCTGTGGTTTGACACTTACAATGAACATTGCGGATCAGACTTCCTGAAAATGTATGGTCCCCGCATTCTTCACCTGATCGGTTCTCCGGCCTACAATCCCAACACCGGCACCGAAACCCTCGGTCTCGCAGAGGGTGGTCTGAAAGTGACTCTGTTCAAGGTCAACGAAATGGATCTCACCAACATCAACCAGATGAATGAGTACTATTTCCGCACCATGCACCATGAGTTCGGCCACATCCTTCATCAGACCAAGAGCTATCCTACCGACTTCAACCTGCTCTCCACCGGCCGCTATGACGACGGTTCATGGCAGAACAAAGCGATAGGCTATGTGGCATCGCTCGGATTTATCACTCCTTACGCTTCATCGCAGGCCCGTGAGGACTTTGCCGAGACAATTGCCAACTACCTTACCCGCAGCGACGAGTCATTGGAGATGATTATGTGGATGGCTGCACAGGGATGGTCTACCGGCAAGGAGGATGACGATTCAGCTGAAGAAGACGAAAAAGACAAGATCTACTACAGCTATTATTACATCCCTAATGCCGAGGATCCGAACAAGCGCGTGTATTTCCTCACATCCGTAGAAAAGGATTCGGACTATCTTGTGGCTTGTGTGGGCGAAAGAGGTGAGATGCTCCATACCGTTGAAGAAGTTGAAGCATACCTCGAGAAGCAACGTGAACTCCATGGCACCATTTATCCCGTAGAGGATAAGGACCAGGTTGACGGCCCCGAGGTGATCCGCCAGAAGCAGTCCATCGTGCGCAACTGGTTTAAGGAAACCTGGAAGCTTGATTTCGACGAACTGCGCAATATTGTGCAGCGTCGTCAGCATGATTTCGACATTGCGGCACTTCGTGCTGAAGTGGATGCCATACCTGTTCCCGGTAAATAATCATCAGTTTTCACACTCCTTTTTACTAAATTAGACAAATGAAAAAATCACTCATATTTCTTCCCGTTGTAGCGCTTGCGTTGACCGCGTGCAACAACACTGAAGACCTGGTGTTCGAGGGATCCGCTGCCGAGCGTCTGGAGCAGAGCAAGGCTGATGCCAAATCGGCGCTTACTGCCGATGGAGGTCTGTGGTCCATGGAGTATTTCGCTAACTCCGACGAACCCGGTTATGTGATGCTGTTTAGGTTCAGCGACAATGGTTCTGTCGAAATATCCGGCGACCATAAGTGGATCGGTGGCAAATTCACTCAGGAGACCTCTTTGTGGGATGTTGTATCCGACGATGGCACTGTGCTGACGTTTAACACCTACAATAAAGTATTTCACATCTTCTCGACTCCGGAAAACATAGTTGGTCCCGATGCCCCTACAAATCCTGAAACAGGAGACGATATCAATGAACTGGGCTACGGCCACAACGGTGACTACGAGTTTCAGGTTATGAGCCACGACGCTGACCATGTGCGTCTGGTAGGAAAGAAACGCGGATATAACATTTATCTGCGTCACCTCCCTGCCGACACTGATATGAAAGCATATCTTGAAGGCGTTCATGCCAAGTCAAATGTTTTTGGCGCAAAATTCAATGATCTGATCATGACCGACGAAGCCGGCAATCAATATCAGATCTCGGACCTGAGCACCGGCATACCGTCTGTTTTCCCCCTTGCAGGTGACGCTGTGTCGCAGACCACCAAAGCAAACGGCATATTCACGGAAACAGGATTCCGTTTTGCCACCCACCTCACGGTTAAGCGTCCCGACAACAGCGAATGGGAGCTGACTGAACTGAAGTGGAATGAAGACGGCACGCTCTCTAATGGTGCCGTACACGTGGTAGCACCTTCTCCTGTCGCTAATTTCATACGCCAGGATCTTAAATGGGTCGTTGACAAAGAATCCATGACCGGTCAGTTTGCCGAAGCCTATAAAGCGGCTGATGATGCTGTAATCCGGGAACTTGGTTCCAAAAATAAACTTGGAAATATCGAATTTTCATATTTGATGAATAACAATGTGATGACACCTATTTTTGTCACTCGTCTGGGCAGCAAGATATGTCGTGATTTTCTTTTCTATAATGATGCGACAGTGGGAGAGGAAATGACCGTCACGTATGATAGTTCGAATACTACCTCTGAGCGCTATAACGAGGAAGTGCCGGAGTATTGGAGTTTCAAACAGCTGTTTTTTGGAAATATTAGATTAACGAATAATGATCTGATAAATCCGACATCTATTAGGATTTCGCTTGTTGCTGATCCGGACAGTTATTTTGATCTTGAACTTTCCCGCTGATTGATACAGCTATAATAAACAAACCAATGTCGGCGGATTTTATTTGACCGACATTGGCTTGTAATTTCACCATTCGGTAACGATATTAACTATTATTCACTTACTAACCAATTTTTTGACATGAAGAAATTTACTCTTCTTCTCGCTTCTGCGGCAATTGTCTCTTCCGCAGTGGCAGCAGAGCCGACTAAGGCTATTGTAAAAAAAGCAGATGTTCCGGAGGTTTTTTCCAAGGCACAGGCTGTTAAGCAGTCCCAGAAATCTATAGACCCCGCTAATATAGTGAAGTCTCATTTTGATGCTTCGGCTATGGGAGCGTCGTCTCGTGCAGGAGAAACTCTTAAATCCCGTTACGGTCTGATTAATAATCTGCTTTACAACGGTGTTACCACTGAATTTAACGGTTATTCAGTTGCATATGGTGTGTCTGGAGTCAATGGCTCGATTGATTTTAGAAATTATTCTACCGGAGCTGCTTCTTATAGCTGGGAATGGGATAATGGTCTGAAACCGCCCTATAATGAAGATTTTACTTCTACAGATGAAAATCTGTCGGTGAAGGTTCCGGTTGGTGACATGATTTCTGCACCGGTTCTTGTGGCAAAACAGGCACAGCAGACAGACTCGTACCAATTAGCTAATACTGCAGGATATGGATGTGGTGCAGATGCTTCAGCGGCGTTTCAGCGTGATGATCTGGGAATGACTACATATCCGTGTGCTGGTTCCGCTACAGGAGGTATTGGATATATGATGTATGATAAACGAGGTATTGTAGACGGGTTCAATACATCAACCGGTGTATATGAAGACTGGCATTCTGTTTTGAATCAGATAGAAGGATATGCCGAAGATGACACGAAAGCAATTGCTGATATTCAGTTTGAAGGGTTTTCTACAATACTTCCGGCTCCGGCAAGCCCCTATATGATGTCGAAGATGTGGATTTGGACAACCTACAAAGCTACTGCGGCTACTGAAGTTACAGCCAGACTTTATCCTGTTGCAGATGGTATTGTGTCTTCCACTCCTATTGCAATAGGTCGTGCTACTATTGACGCCGGCGAAGTGAAGGATTATATGATGCAGTTTGAACTTATGCCGGTTGATGAGGATGGAGATGAACTGGATGAGGATCTGGTCGTTAATCAGGAGTTGTATGTTGCTATTGAAGATATCAATAGCAATGCGGCAATTACATATATGCAACTCTTGTTTGGCGCTGGTACAGTGATGCCTGCTAACGGTGGCAAGTCAGATGAATACTATCATACAAATGCGTCAGTGCAGATGTCATATAGCCTTAATGGAGAGAAAAGACAGCGCATTCTTCCATCCCCTTATCTGTATTTTACAAGTGATGCGAGAGATGAGTTGTTTGTTCCGTCCAATTATTATTGGATGTTTGATATAGTATATCCCTATGTTCTTGGTGAAAATGGTGATGTTGCCACTAATTTCGATCTTTCTGTCCCTAACGACGGAGGTGAAGAAGCAATCAGTGTGCTTCCCTTGTACTATCAGTTGGCTGCTTGTGTAGAAGAAGGATGGATTACGGCTGAATCATCCGAAGACTGGTTTACATTTGATATTTCCGAGCCCGATGCTACTACTGGTTTTTCAACTATCACTGTTGAAGCCGAGGCTCTGCCTGAAGGCGTGGAAGGCCGTGTAGGAACTATCGAGTTCCATGGCATGGCTCAGGATTTCACAATCACAGTTCATCAGGGAGCTAACGCTTCTATCAATGATATTGTAGCTGGTGGCAACAATGCTGCTGTTGAATATTTCGATATTCAGGGTCGCCGCCTTAACGCTGCCCCCGCTACCGGTCTTTTCTTCCAGCGTCAGGGCAACACTGTCACCAAGATCGTGAAGTAATATAAAACATTACTTACATATACCATTATAAAAGAAGTCCTGTGCATCATAAATGCACAGGACTTCTTTTATGCTTTGTGCCCACTTCTCCTACTGCGGACCAGTTGGATGAAAGTACTCGCCGCATATTGCTGTGGTTTGGGCCGCTGGAAAGACCTTTCTGTATAAACACAAATAGCTCCGAAGACAGATATGCTTCGGAGCTATTTGTATGTTGTGATTTTATATCAACGGGACTCCAGGCCAAGGGTGGATATGGCCGTGGGGGTCATGTATGGTTGCAGAGTATGTTGGGAAATGGGAATTTCAATTATGCCTGCGGCATATGGGCCTACGTCGTATGGTTGATATATGAAGACTATCTCCTGTTCTGTGATCTTGAAATTCGTAAGAGGGAATTTTGCATCGCTGAACAGAGTTCCTTCAGGATATTTTTTTGCGGCAGTGGCGGCGACAAGCGTACTGATGGAATCAGCGGATTCCGGTTTGAACATCTTGTCGGCGGTGAGCAATGTATGTTCTTTGATCGAATAGTTCAGGAAGCGGCGTGTCTGCATGCCGTGGGCGCTGCGGTCCACATAGCCGTATGAAAATATGTCGATGACCAGTACGTCGGGCGTTAGAAGGCTTACGGTGCTTTCCACATCGGATGATGTGATATGGTTGGCTGTCATGGCTGAAGCATATGGTGCTTTCCCATAGCTGGCGATAGTGCTGTCCAGCCCCATAGATTCGAAGCCACGGAGCTGAAATTGTTTTGCCGCCACATCGAAATCAGATGTATTGCCATAAGTTTTAAAAGTCATCGAGATCAGGCTGTCTTTCATTGCGTCAAAGTCCTGTTTGCCTATTTTTTCAGGCCATACCACACTGTATCTGGATGCCACATAGCATGTGTCGCCGAAATAGTCGGGGACGAGATATGCCACAGAATCGGCACGGGTGGTGAACTCGATGTTTTCTCCTGATCCGGACGAAACGCATGATTCAGCGGTGAGTGCCATTGCTGCGATTCCGGCAAGAGGGATGATGGTCTTTAGTTTGTTCATATCTCTATAAAGTTGAGTTGTTGTTTGCAGTGACAGCGGCATTAAGAATCTCTGAAAGGGCCTTTATGTCACTCTCACTGTCGAATGAGTAGTAAGGGATTATCAGAAACCGATAATTGCGGTTGCGGAATGTTATGGCCGCATCACTGGACCGGTATTCCACCATATCGATTTCTTGCCAGTCGATGTGTACCGGCGAATATGTCCGTCCGGTGTCCGGGTTGTCGGCAAATTCAATGTCGATGCCCCGTCTGATGTCTATTTTTATGATGTGCGGTCTTACGGCCATGGCGGCTTCCGGAGTAATCGCATAGTTGAAGTACAGCATCATCATGATTAACGGCAATATCAGACACAGAAGCACGAACGACACGAAGGTAAATGCCACATTTATGACGGATCCGACAGCAAAGCATGTTATAACAGGCAGGGCAAGCACCCACCAGTAATGGCCGAGCCATGCTTCGGCCACAGTTACCATGTATCTGTGGGCCGAAATATTATGGAGTGAAGTCGTTAATGTCTGTGTCATGATGTGATCCGGGACAGTCTACTTGTCCGAGGGCTGTATTATTGGTGGAAATAAGGCTTGAAAGGAGCCGATACTTTAAATTTGGCCGTGATGTCGCCGACCTGGCTTCCATCTGATTCAAGTGTGATGGACCGTTGCGGTGCTCCCTTGCTGAGATCGGCTTTTTTTAGGTCAACCCATACTGTGGCGGGACTTAGGATCAGTTGGAAATAATATACTTTGTCCCTGTGGTCGCATACTGACATCCATTGGGTCGATGAAATTTCCGGCTGTCCGGGAACGGAGATGCCCATGGGCACCGCGCAGTTGCGCACTATGCCGAATACGGCAGCCAGAGCTTCATTATGATTTAGGTCTTTGGGAAGTACCGACAGATAGAAGGACGCACGGTCAAATCTGTCGGTTGAGCGGTTGGTGCCAGGCAGCATGTTCATTCCGCCCACACCTTCCCAATAGTCTCGTATGGCCAGTTGTTTCTCAAAAGTCGGGGCATTGGTCAGAACGTTATATTCGCGCCCTTTGTATATGCAGAGTTTTCCGTCGACGTATTCCACTACGGCGCTGTTGCCAGTGGAGTCGCTCATGGCCATGTGAATTGTGGTGGGTGTTCCGCCAGGCATGGCTGCCGCTTCGATATGAAACTCGTCCTTGCTCATTTCTTTTATAGCATCATCGACGGAACCGAAATTGTCGAGCACATATCCGGCCCACACGCTTGCCGACATTTTTTTTCTGTGTTCCAGACTGTCAGGCAGAGTGTAGACTGATCCCGGAAGATACAGCAGGTTCACAGCCATGCCGGCTTCGTTAAGGCCTTCTGAAATACCCATGTCGTATCCGATCGACACTACCGAGCCGTATTTTGATGTCCATGTCATGTTTGATGCAGGATCATCGTAGCTCTCATGCCGTTCGCCACGTGGCATTATTCGCATGGAAGTGGGAATAGGAGTGCGCCAGTCAAGGGTGCGCCCTGTGGCTACGTTGCCGTTGGTGCCGGCATACACCACTCTGGTGCAGGCATCGGATGATAAATGGCTTGTGCAGATGAATAATGCCGCAACCGACATTGCCAGTGACATTCGGGTCATGACTTTGTGTTTCATTTTATTGGAATTGTTGAATAAACTGTTATCCAATAAACATTGTGCGACATGAAATGGTTTAATGATTACTGCCGCCGAGTCCGGCAATTACGATCGGCTATCGGCGGCAGTGATGTTGTTTTAGGGGCTTGCTCAGTTAAGTATCAGACCTCCTGCGGCGGGAGAGTAGCATCTGGCAAACTGGCGTAAGAATGCCAGTGTCGATAGTTTTGGTCCGTGAGCCTGGGGGGTGTCGGTGATTTTTGTAAGCACCGGTGTTGATGGAGTAGAAATATCGGCCATAGGCAGGTGAAAAAGGTTAATTATCGTATCTGTATAATTAACGTGCTGCCTGCGTCTAATATTTTATCTCAGTCTGATTTTTTTGCCGATTGAAAGTTTTGAGGAAGTCGACAGGCCGTTGAGACGGCATAGACTTCTCACGGAGGTGCCGTGGCGTGATGCGATGCGGCTGAGTGTGTCACCGCGACGTATGGTGTAATATGATGCCGAACTGCCGCCGTTGCGTTTTTGCGACGACGACCTGTCGGCCGATGCGTATGCGGCGGCACCGGGTGAATAGTCGCGGGCATCCATATATGTTGTCTTTGTAAACGTGTATGTGTCGGTGTGCGTCACATTGTTTGCGAAGTCAAATATGGCCATAGGGTTTATGGCATAGCCCATGTAGCGGGTCTCGAAATGCAGATGGGGTCCGGTGCTTCGGCCGGTGTTTCCGCCCAAGGCAATTGGGTCGCCGGCTTTCACGTAAGCCCCCGGCTCGACAAGAAATTTCGACAGATGGCCGTAGACCGTCTCAAGATCATTGGTATGCCGGACCACTACATAGTAGCCGTAGCCTTTTCTGCGACCTTCAAATTTGGTAAGGCGCACCCGTCCGTCAAATGCGGCATATATTGTGTCGCCGATCTGTACTTTCAGGTCCACCCCTTTGTGCATGCGGCGGAATCTGCGCCTGTAGCCGTAGGGTGAGGTGACGTATGTGGGTGCGGTGGGCATGTGAAATTTGCTCACATTGATCTCGATTCTGTCGGGTACGGTCATATTTGCATAGCAATTCACTCTGTCGCTGTCCCATCCTTCGGTATAGATATCGCCTTCGGGCTCTTCTTCTTCAGGAAAGAGGTTTCCGAGAAATGCTTCGGTATCTTCCACTTTGATCTGGTTGCCGATATTGAGCTGCCCGGCTATCAGGTCGGAGTGTTCCGCCTGATGTGCCGCAGGCGCCACCACTTTTGTGTCTGTGGCGTTCAGTGACAAAGCTCCCGCTATTGTCATAATGGCGGAAACGATGAGAGGACAGAATTTATATTGCATCTGTAGTCGCGTTTTTTTGATGATTGGAGAAAGATTTTTGTGATTGGCAGTTATGGAAACAGAGGAATAGGACTTGTGGTGGGGCGGCGTGGCTATTTCATTTCAGCCGGCTCGTAGGTGTATTTGAGCCATGATGGCTGATAATCGAAAATCTCATCTGGTGAGAAGAATCGTTTCAGCTCAATCTCGGCATTGTCGGCGGAGTCGGATGCGTGAACGATGTTTTCCTGACCGCTGACGCTGAAGTCGCCGCGTATTGTACCCGGCTGGGCCTTGCGTCCGTTGGTTGCTCCGGTCATCATTCTGACCACGTTGACCGCATCGTTTCCCCACAATGCCATCACGATCACGGGTGACGCCATCATGGATTTGAGCAGATCGGGGAAAAACGGTCTGTCTGTCAGATGTGCATAGTGCTCACGAAGGATCGGCTCTCCGAGCTGCATCATTTTCATGCCTCGTATCACGAGACCTTTCTGTTGAAAACGCTGCACGATTTGGCCGACATATCCGTGAAGCACGGCCGAGGGTTTGAGTATGACCAGAGTAGTTTCCATAGGGTATTTTTTATCTATAAAAGCGTTCAAAGTTACGGATTTATTGTTACTTATGTCTAATAATTCTCAATAAATTTTGCAAAAATTGTTTAATTGCTTATTTCTGCTTAAATTTGCCGTACATTAACCGTACGAATATGATAATAATCGGCATAGCCGGTGGAACCGCCAGCGGAAAATCCACCGTGGTCAGAAAAATAATTGAGAAATTCCAGTCAGGAGAAGTGGCAGTGCTCCCTCAGGATTCCTATTATAAGGATTCGAGCCATATCCCACCTGAACAGCGCAGTAAGATTAATTTTGATGAACCTGCCGCTATAGAGTGGCCGTTGCTCGTAAATCATTTGAAGAAGCTTAAAGCGGGCCGTGCGGTGGAGGTGCCGACCTACAGCTATCTTACATGCACCCGTCAGCCCGAAACCATCCATGTGGAGCCGCGTGATGTGGTCATTGTGGAGGGTATTCTGGTCCTGAATGATCCGGAGTTGCGCAATATGATGGATGTGAAGGTGTTTGTCGACGCAGATGCCGATGACCGTCTGATACGTCTGATCGCACGTGACTGCATCGAGCGCGGACGTACACCGGAAATGGTGATAAGCCGTTATCAGGAAGTGTTGAAGCCGATGCACTGCCAGTATATCGAGCCGTCGAAAAGATTTGCCGACTTGATTGTGCCGCAGGGCGGGGCCAATACTGTGGCAATGCGGCTCCTTACTGATTATATTGAAAGCCGGCTCGGTAAAGTATGATTCTGCGCACTGAAAATCTGGTGAAGACATACGGTCGCCGTACTGTCGTGAACCATGTGAGCATAAATGTGACCCAAGGGGAGATCGTGGGGCTGCTTGGACCTAACGGAGCCGGTAAGACCACCACTTTCTATATGACTGTAGGCCTGATTACTCCCAATGAGGGTGAGATATTTCTGGATGATCTGAACATTACCAAATTTCCGGTGTACAAGAGAGCGCAGAACGGCATCGGTTATCTTGCACAGGAGCCGTCGGTGTTCAGAAAGCTCAGTGTGGAGGACAATATAAAAGCCGTGCTCCAGATGACCCCTTTGAGCAGGACAGAACAGAAAGATAAACTTGAAAGCCTTATTGCGGAATTCCGGCTGCAGAAAGTGCGAAAGAACCTCGGCGACCAGCTGAGCGGCGGAGAGCGCCGGCGCACGGAGATAGCCCGGTGTCTGGCCATCAATCCAAAGTTCATCATGCTTGATGAACCTTTTGCCGGTGTTGACCCTATCGCCGTGGAGGATATCCAGTCAATAGTCTATAAGCTGAAGGAGAAAAACATAGGCATTCTCATTACTGACCATAACGCGCCTGAGACTCTGTCGATCACCGACCGAGCCTATCTCCTTTTTGAGGGCAAGATATTGTTTCAAGGTACGAGTGAGGAACTTGCCGACAATCCTGTGGTTCGGGAAAAATATCTCGGACGTAATTTCATATTCCGGCGCAAAAAGTTTGAATAATTGAATAAACGGTGCTATGCTCCGGCTGTCTGTCGGAGCATTCTGATCGCTTCGGTCCGTGATGCCGAGATCAGATGAGGATGATGGGCGTCGGAATTGACTACGATCGGCACTCCGGTGCCACGTAGCATTTGCCATAGTTCAGGAGCCGGAAAGAATCGTCCTGTCGCTTCATAGTGCTTGGTGTTGATTTCCACGGTAATGCCTGTGAGTATTATCTCGTGGATCAATGTTTCGACCCCGGTACGGTAGCATTGCGACGACTCTATGTCATGACGGACGGCTGATGCGTTCAGACGCAGTTTGTCAAGGTGGCCTATGATCTCGAATCCTCCGGCTTTGACCATCGCTAATGATTGTTTGAAATAAGTGCTGACCACATAGTCGAGATCGTTGTGGAAATGTTCTTTGAGGTATTGGGCGAAGCGGGCCGGGGAACCGTCTACGTCAATCCGGTTGCCATCCTGAGTCGGAATAATGTGCACGGATCCGATGCGGTAATCCAGGGGCAGAGATGTAAAGAATGGGTGTGACGGCCCCCAGTCCGGTCCGAGATAGTCTATTTCCATGGCTGCATAGATTTTCATGCGGCCGCGGTAGATATTGCGTAGTCTTTCGGCTTCCGACAGATATGCCGTAACGTTGTCGGCCGCCATGTTGCACGGAGATGTCAGCGGCACCGGAGAGTGGGGGGAGAATCCCCAGTGGCTGAAGCCTTCGGCCATGGCTGCGGCCGCCATCTCTTCCATCGAAGCGCGTCCGTCGCAAAATTGCGTATGTGAATGAAGATTATAGGGAATATCGTCCCTCAGTTCGTGAAAAAAATCAAAAGAAGCCATAATATGGTTAATAGTCGGTTTTTAGATTGATGGATTGAGAGGAAAGACAACGTATATGTCCGGAAAACGGGCAAATGAATACGATTGCTGTTGCTATCCCTGCCCCCAGCGACAGGGCTGCACTTAGCCCGAATCCTTCGGTGCAGGGTGCGAACAGTATGTAGCTTACGCATACTACGGCCATGAAGACGGCAGGGGCGAGTGTGATCATATATGCTTTGCGGTGACGTGCCAGATAGACTGTTGCGGCCCATAGGGTGGACACGGCAAGTGTCTGATTGCTCCATGCGAAATAACACCATAGCACGGTGAAGTCGATTCGCAGCAAAGTTGATTCGGGCCCATACAAGCTATGTTGAGAAATTGTATAAGAAATGTTTCCATGCCGGCATCGGTATGAAATCAACGTTATCGCGGCGTGTTATTGCCGGCATCGGTCGTCCGGCATCCGTATCCATGATACGGTCGACTATAAGGCCATAGATGAAGTAGCCGCCTATCAGCACTGCAAGGGCTATGATAAATGAAGTCATCTGGAATAATGCGCAGAGAGAATGAGGTTGATATTGTGTACTCTGCAAATTTAGTGAAATGCAACTGTATGAGCAAATTTTAAAAAGCTGTGTGAGAATAGCAACGGGCGTGTCACATTTATATTGTGTGACACGCCCGTCATGTGTTATATGGTTTCAGTACCGAATGGTCGGCTATCAGTCGCGGATGGGATGATATTCCACAAATGCCTCCATCGCTTCGTATGATGCCAGACCGAGTGATTCATACAGTTTGGCTGTGGCGCGGTTGCGCTCTTCGGCGCGCTGCCAGAACAGACGGTCGTCATCGCCGAGGAACGGGGCGTTTTCCATCTGGCTCTGGTGTTTGAGAATGGAATTGCGCTTGAAGCGAAGTTCTTCCGGCGAGATAGGCACGGCCATTTCGATGTGGTCGATTTCCCATTCTGCCCATGCGCCGCGATACATCCATATTTTGCATTCTTTCATCCAGTCCTCGTCCTTGAACTCGTCGATCACGGCAAATACGGCGTCAGTGCATACTCGATGGGTGCCGTGGGGATCGGCAAGGTCGCCTGCCACGAAGATCTGATGAGGTTTGACGCTCAGAATCAGGTCGCGTACGATGGCGATGTCCTTGTCGGTAAGATCGCCTTTTTTGATTGCGCCTGTTTCGTAGAAAGGAAGGCGGAGGAAATGCACGTTTTCAGGTTTCACGCCCATGAATTTGCATGCCGTGCGGGCTTCTGCCTGCCTTATCATGGTTTTGATGGTGCGGATATCCTGGCTGTCCATGTCGCCGGGCTGCTTATTGGCCACATAGTCGTTGATCTCCTTGCTCTTCTGCTTGAAATTGTCGTTGTCGAATCCGAATATCGGTGCGATGTAGTCGTTGAGCATGATGTAGCGCATCATGTCCTCGTCGCCCACTGCGATGTTGCCAGATGTCTCGTAGGCTACATGCACGTCGTGGTGCTGGTCCACAAGGCGTTTGAATGTGCCGCCCATTGAAATCACATCGTCATCGGGGTGGGGAGAGAAGACTATCACGCGCTTGGGGTAGGGTTTGGCGCGTTCAGGACGATAGGTGTCGTCTGCGTCAGGCTTGCCGCCGGGCCAGCCGGTGATGGTGTGCTGAAGTTCATTGAACACCTTGATGTTCACGTTGTAGCCGGAGCCGTATATGGCGAGCAGTTCGCCGAGACCGTGGTCGTTATAGTCCTGATTGGTGAGCTTGAGAATCGGTTTGCCGGTCTGCTGGCACAGCCACACGATGGCGCGGCGTATCAGTTTGTCGTTCCATTCGCATGTGGTCACCATCCAGGGGTGGGAAATGCGGGTGAGACTCTCGGCGGCGGTGATGTCGATTACCAGAGTGGTGCGAGTGTGGTTCTGCAGAAGTGATGCCGGCACATTGGGTGTCGCGGGTCCTTCCACTGCCTGAGCCACGATTTCGGCGCGGTTCTCGCCCCAAGCCATAGTGATGATACGGTTGGCACGGAGAATATTGCTCATGCCCAGAGTCAGCGCTGTGGTGGGAGGAGTGTCGACTTTGTATGACGATGCCACACCCTGACGCTGCTCTGCGCTGAGAAGCACCAGACGACATGTGCTGGAAATTGTGGCTCCGGGTTCATTGAAACCAATCGCTCCGTGAGGTCCTACCTGACACAGCACAAGGTCAAGGCCGCCTTCGGTTTCCATCAGGTTCTCATATTCGCGGCATTCGGCAGCAACGTCTGCGCGAGTGCAGGAAGTGTTGAATGTATGGATGTTTTCAGCGGGGATGTCAATGTGGTCCAGAAAGTTTTCTTTGAGACTTCCGAATGTGCTGGGGCCTTCTGTCGCGCCGTCGTTGTAAAATTCAGTAAGGTTGAACACCACGGTATCCTTGAAACTGATCTTACCGCTTTTGTATAAGTCGATCAGGGCGGAGTAAACGCTCATGGTGCTGTTGCCAGCGCCGATCGCCATGACGAATTTGCCTTTTTTTGCAACGGCACGGTTCATGGCGTGCACGACATGTTCTGCTATTCCTTCGCTTCCTTCTGCTATCGTTTCATAGATTCTGGTGTCGATTTTTTCTTCACGCGTGAGGGCAGCGGCTTCGATTTCATCGCCTGGAGCGTAGTACCGACGCGGAATGCTGTCCAGTTTAATCTTTGAGCTAAGATTAGTTCTCATGGGTTTATGAATGAAATGTGAGATAATTTATATACATACCGCAAAGTTAATCAGAATTCTCCAACCCGCCAAAAAAATTGTGATATGGGAAATTCTAAGAGAGTGTTTGAATTTAAACCAAATTAAACATTAAGTGGCAGAACAAACC
>ERZ778504.264-NODE-264-length-56897-cov-11.278298_pt1 | contig 56897 bp, 45 predicted proteins | sample MGYA00510046_ERZ778504 | MGnify/ENA primary metagenome ERZ778504 (study PRJEB29527, sample SAMN07138964) | mouse gut metagenome | material: feces | host: mouse | place: China:Nanjing | collected 2016-01-25 ...
AGGTCGGAAAACGAAAGCAGGAAGAAAACTTTCGTTTTCCTCCTACTCGATTTTTCGGCGGGGCCGACCTCGGCCTTGTTTCCCAATGTTAAATTCTCATAGAGTTATTCTGCCCTTTTTTATATGCCTATGATTATAGGACTGTGGGTGCTTGGCCTGCAAGGTGCGTTGCAGTCATTCGTGTTATCTTTAGAAAAATCTTTCAGGAGTGTGGACCGGAACATGCTTGGTGTGATTTAATCTAGCGACTTGTGGCGTGTGATTGTTTGCGGTATGTAATCGGTTGATTATTAATGCTTTTCGAAATTTGATACCCCAGTTGATGGAATTGTATTCTTGCAAATGGTTGATTGTTAGGGTGATGTGTGTTGGGGCTGAGATAAAAAATGAAAGAAAAATTTGGATTTGTTATAACGTTATTATACATTTGTGGCGGAGTTAGTCATGACTCCAGAATGAAACTCAGTTTTGCTCGAAATGAAGACTAAAGTGACAATAAAGGACATAGCCAGGGAGGCCGGGGTTTCTACGGCTCTGGTGTCATTTGTCATGACTAATCTCAGGGGAGGCAAGACCGCGTATCGCGTCAACAAAGAAACGACAGCTCATATACTGAGAGTCGCAAAAGAGCTTGACTATCAGCCGAACATCACTGCGCGCAATCTCAAATACGGAAAGTCAGGCACCATAGGTGTCATTTTCTCTGATATCTCGAACCCTTTTTTCTCCGAGATTGCAAGATATATTGAAGATGAGTCTTGGCAGTGCGGATGTTCAATCATGTTCGGAAGTACGGATGAGAGTTCGGAAAAGCTTGGTAAGCTTGTTGACGTGTTCATAAGCAGGGGAGTTGACGGGCTGATAATAGTTCCTTGCGAGGGGTCTGACGAGATAATAGACAGCATAATAGACAGGAACATACCTTTGGTTCTCATTGACCGTGAGACGTCAGGATATCCGGGGCATTCGGTTGTACTCAATAATGCCAGGACTGCACATGAGCTGACCTGCAGGCTTATTGCAAAAGGTTGCAGGAAAATCGAGATGCTGTCATATACCATGTCCCTGACGAATATAAGGGAACGTGAGGAAGGCTATCGTCTTGCGATGCAGGAAGCAGGATTGGCGGATGAGATAATTATCGGCAGGCTGCCTCATCATGATACTGACGCCCATGTGGATTCCATCGTGAAGATGGCTGTGGAAAGGGGTACGGATGCTTTCCTGTTTGCTACCAATACCCTTGCCGTGCAGGGAATGTCTGCAATTGTGAGAAACGGTTACAGCATACCGGAGGATTTTGAAGTGGCCTGTTTTGATAGGAATGATGCCTTTGGCATTTTTGATGTTGAACTTGTGTACGTGGACCAGCCGGCCAAGAGTTTCGCGGCGGAGTCCATGAAAAGCATATCCGAGCTTATTGTCGGGAAGGTGATGAATCGAACCAGGATTGTACTTGAACCACAGATTATAGAAGCCGGAACTTTTCGGAGCAGAATATAAGGAATGGTGTTCTGCCGTTCAGGAGCTGTGTATGTGCCGGACAGCCCTGACGAATGCCGCTTTGAAAGGAAAGGCCGATTTTTTTTTGACCATATAATTATAACGATATAACTAATAATGGAATCTAAGAATTATCCTAAAATCGGAATCCGTCCCGTCATAGACGGCCGGCGCGGAGGAATCCGTGAGTCTCTGGAGGGAATGACGATGGCAATGGCGGAAAAACTGGCAGAATTGTATTCTGCCGAGCTGCGTTACAGTGACGGCTCTCCTGCGCAGTGTGTAATAGCTGACATTACTATAGGCGGGGTGGCGGAGGCTGCCCTGGCTGCTGAAAAATTCCGCTCGCAGAATGTCGGAGCCGTTGTTTCTGTCACCCCTTGCTGGTGCTATGGTGCGGAGACAATTGATATGGACCCTCTTATGCCTAAGGCCATATGGGGGTTTAACGGCACTGAGCGTCCAGGGGCAGTATATCTTGCATGTGCCTTGGCTGTCCACAACCAGAAGGGCTTGCCTGCGTTCGGGATTTACGGACGCGATGTGAGGGATGCGGATGACATGGAGATACCCGATGACGTGAGGGAGAAGCTTCTGGGATTCGGCAGGGCTGCCCTGTGCGTGATGCAGCTGAGGGGCAAGTCCTATCTTTCAATAGGCTCTGTGTCAATGGGAATCGGCGGGTCTATCCCCGATCCTGACTTTTTTCAGGATTACCTCGGAATGAGGAATGAATATGTGGATTGCTCGGAGATAGAAAGGCGCGTAAGGTTAGGGATATATGACCATGATGAATACGGACGTGCCATAAGGTGGGTCCGGAAGAATTGCATGACGCACGAGGGAGAGGACCTGAATCCGCAGCATTTGAGGATGAGCCGTGAGGAGTTGGACGGAGTGTGGGAATATGTGACCAAGATGACAATGATTTTCCGTGACCTGATGCAAGGCAACAGCCGTCTTGCGGACATGGGATTCGGGGAAGAGGCCCTTGGGCACAATGCCATAGCAGGAGGGTTCCAGGGACAGAGGCAATGGACTGACTTCATGCCTGACGGTGATTTTTCTGAGGCCATTCTCAATTCTTCTTTCGACTGGAACGGAATACGCGAGCCTTTGGTGTTTGCCACAGAAAACGATACGCTCAATGGCGTGACAATGCTCTTGCAGCATCTTTTGACCGGACTTCCGCAGATGTTTTCTGACATAAGGACATGCTGGACAGCCCGATCATATGCGCGCATAACCGGCAAGGCTCTGGAGGGACGTGCTGAAAACGGCTTCATTTACCTCATCAATTCAGGCTCTACGGCTCTTGATGCGACAGGCCGGATGACAGGCCGGGACGGTAATCCGGTAATGAAGCATTTCCGTGACATTACGGAAGAAGATGTCAAGTCCTGCCTTGACAATACGACATGGTATCCCGCTTCACGGGAATATATGCGCGGAGGCGGTTTCTCCAGCCAGTTTCTCACAAAGGGAGGCATGCCAGTCACGATGAGCCGCATTAATCTCGTAAAGGGACTCGGTCCGGTTCTGCAGATTGTCGAGGGGTGGACGGTTGACATTGACCCTGAAGCCTTTGAAATCATTACGAAGAGGACAGATCCGACCTGGCCTTCTACTTTCTTTGCCCCGCGTCTTACCGGCCATGGGGCTTTCCGGGATGTATATGCAGTTATGAACAGGTGGGGAGCCAACCATGGCGCCATCAGCTGCGGACATATCGGAGCAGATATGATTACACTCGCCTCGATGCTCAGAATTCCCGTATGCATGCATAATATTCCGGAAGAAAAAATCTTCCGCCCGTCCGCATGGGATGCATTCGGCATGGAGCCGGAGGGGGCGGACTACAGGGCATGTGCGGCTTTCGGCCCTATCTATGGGTAGCCCGCCAGACACTTGAAGACAAACCCTATTAAATACAACCTATTATGTGTGGAACATTACGCAAGACGGCTGCGGCTGTCACTTTGTTGTTCTGTACTTCCGTGTTCTCGCTCCTGTCTGCCCAGACGCTTGTCAGGGGAACGGTCTATGACACGGAAAAGCCGGTTCCTATGGCGGGCGCTACCGTTGTGGTATCAGGCAAAAACATCGCGGCTTTTTCGGATGCTTCCGGAAAATTCGAGATAAAGGCGTCTCCGGGAGATGTCCTTCATGTGCAGTTCATGGGATATCTGGACTCGAAAGTGACTGTCTCCAAGGCAGTGCATTATGAAATAGTGTTGAGTCCTGACCGTGAGAAAATTGATGAGGCCATAGTGACGGCCCTCGGCATGAAGCGTGAGAAGCGCTCGCTCGGTTACGCTGCAACAGACCTGTCCGGTGACCAGATTACCGAGGTGCAGTCGAGCAACTGGTTGAGCGGACTGCAGGGTAAGGTTGCCGGTGTCCAGTTCAATAATGCGGCTTCAGGACCTATAGGTTCAATGAAAGCCGTAGTGCGTGGTGAGACTTCGCTTAACGGGAACAGCTCCGCATTGTTTGTGATAGACGGTGTCCCGATGTCTTCAGGTACAATCGCAAATGCCTCAGGAAGCACATATACCAATGATGACGGTCCTGTGGATTTCGGTGACGGGGCAACCGACCTCAATCCTGATGACATAGAATCTGTTACCGTACTTAAAGGTGCTGCGGCGACTGCCCTGTACGGCTCCCGTGCCGGCAACGGGGCCATTATCATAACGACCAAGGGTGGAACAACGGCAAAAGGCATAGGTGTGACATACAGCGGGGCATTCACTGCCGATATGCCTGGCTACTGGCCTGAATTCAATACTGTCTATGGCTCCGGAATCGACATGGGAAAGAAACCGTATAACTTCTGGCGGGCTGAGCTTAATCCGGAAGGTCTGGAGATTAACTACAGCAGATATGCTTTCGGTGAGGCATACGATGCAAGCAAGCTCAGATACCAGTATGAAGGGTACGACTGGGAGACCGGGGAAATCGTGCCTACGCCGTGGACATACAAGGATGACTGGTACACAGGAATCTTCAGAACCGGTTACACTTGGGACAATGCTGTCACGGTGGAGGGCGGAAACGGCAAGGGCGCATCCGTGAGGGCCTCTTTCAAGGATACGAGGAACAAGTGGATTCTGCCTAACACCGGATATAAGAAGCAGAGCTATTCCTTTTCGGTGAATGTGCCGGTGTCCAAGGCGATAAAATTCCACGCCAAGGTCAACTATTACAGGACAGATTCCGACAATATGCCTTCCTCAGCATATGCCCGCAACTCTCCGATGTACCAGCTTGTGTGGAACAGGACCAATGTCAGCATGAAAGAATATGCCAAGGAATATTTCGGCGGGCATTACAACGCGGAGACTTTCAAGGACTATGCTTTCCTCATCAGCCACACGGAGTATTACAACCCATATCGCGTGCTTTATGAGTTCACAAACAGCATGGATAAGGACAGGGTGCTGGGGAACATGGGTTTTGACATAAACCTGTGGAAGGACAAGGTCACGTTATCTCTCAAGGCTGGAGCTGATATCGGCAACCAGTTCCGTACCCAGCGTAAGCCTAAGTACAATTATACCTACCCGGAAGGTTTCTATCGTGAACAGGAGTCGCTTCAGATGGAGTTCAACAGCGATTTCATGCTGAAATACTCGGATGCTTTTCTTGGTGACAGGCTTACCATTACTGCCGGTCTGGGCGGAAACCATATGGTTTATAATGTCCGTTCCGACAAATATACCATAGACAAGCTTGACGTGGAGGGAGTATATACGATACACAATTATCCCACAGGAACTTTGCCGCAGCATGAGCGCGCCCGTCTGAACAAGGTGGTGAACAGCCTGTATGGACTTGTCTCCCTTTCGTGGGACAATTGGGCATATCTTGACATTACCGGAAGGCAGGACTGGTCATCAACTCTTCGTGAGCCGTTCTTCTACCCTTCTGTAAGTGCCAGCCTTGTTCTGGACAAACTGTTCAATTTCCAGGAGAGGCTGCCTGCCATATCATTCCTGAAGCTGCGTGCTTCATGGGCCAATGTCGGAAAAGACACCACTCCGTATGCGCTTTCCTATTCTTATTCATCGTCACAATATCCGGGAGGATACCGTACCGGAAATACTTATCCTGATGAAAATCTGAAGCCGGAAAATGTGGAGACATGGGAAGCCGGACTGGAGATGAAGTTCCTCAAGAACAGGATAGGAATGGATGTGGCTTTCTATTGGTCCGATGTGACAAACCAGATTTACCAGCTTCCTGGAGACTATGTGACAGGTGCGAAATATTATACCTACAATATCGGCCTTATCAAGAACAGGGGAGTGGAAATAGCCTTGAACTTTGTTCCTGTGAAGACGCGCGACTGGAGGTGGACCATAGACATCAATGCCGCAAGAAACGTCGGGGTGCTGGACAAGATGTATGACGGATGGGACAATTCTGTGCCTCATGTCGAGAATTATGCTTCTGTAGGCCAGAGATTCTTCGTATACGATTATGTGGGCCAGAAAATGGGCCAGATATGGGCGGTTGGGCTTGAAAAGGCACCCGCAGGCGCATATTATTATGATGGCAGCGGCAACAAGGTCGATTGCGCCGGACAGGATGTTATAAGCGCATCTACCGGACTGCCTTCGAACAGTCAGGAACTGAGGTGTCTCGGCAATATACATCCGGACTGGACTGGCGGGTTCTCGACATCCCTGAGATGGAAAAACCTGACTTTCGGAGCTACTTTCGCCGCCCAGATAGGAGGCAAGACGTATTCCGTGACCGCCAGCATCCTCGGATATCAGGGCAAGCTCACCAATACGCTTGAGGGACGCTATGACGGAATAGTGGCTCCCGGAGTGAATATAGTCGGTACGGATTCTGACGGGAATGCCGTCTGCAGGCCTAACGGTACCGTAACCTCAAACATTTATTCGTATTATCAGACCTACAAGGCAAGCCGCTATAACTTCGAGGAGTATATATATGACTCGTCATATCTGAAACTCAAGGAAATACGCATAGAGTACCGCTTTCCGGACAGCCTTATGAAAAAGACGCGCGTGCTTCAGGGGGCCTCCGTAGCCGCATATGCCACAAATTTGTTCTGCATAACCGAATATCCTTTCTATGACCCGGACACCGGATTCCTCTCTGGAGGGGACATAAAGCGTGGAGTCGAATCCGGCTCATTTCCTATGAACAGGTCCGTTGGTGTCAACCTCAAACTGAAATTCTGATATGAAACAGACTGTCAAATATATACATATTATGGTGGCTGTGCTGGTTGCGGCTTTTGCTGCCGGCTGCACAAAGGATTTTGACAAAATCAACACAGATCCGACCAAGATAAATTTCGGCAACATAAAGGCGAGCAACATGTTTGAGCCGATTTTTTTCCAGACGGGTGCGAGAAACCAGTATTATTCCTGGATATGGAGCAATGAGCTTGTTCAGGTGACTGCTTTCACGGGAGGCTCGACAAGGCAGGAGCATCTCTATCTTGTCACAGACGGAAACGCCCAGTCTGCATGGGACGATTATGCCCGCCGTGCCGCAGATGCTCATCACATGATAAATCTTGCGATAGCGCAGGGAGACGAATTTTATCATGCTGTCGGCCTTGTGATGAAATGCTGGCAGATGGCTGAGCTGGTGTCCATATTCGGTGACATACCTTATTCCGAGGCGTTCCGTTACAGTGAGCAGAGGTATCCTGCATTTGAACCTCAGGAGCAGGTTTTCGGAAATGTCATCCGTGACCTTGACAGCGCGAATGTCATCTTTTCCCGCAAGCCTACCAGCGGATATTCCTCTCTTGACCAGATGTACAATGCCGATACAGACAAATGGAGACGCTTCGCCAATTCTCTGAAATTGCGGTATCTGTGCCGTATGAGCGGTACTGACGACAGATATTGGGATGAAATCCAGGCCATCCTGGACGATCCGGAGCGTTTTCCTGTGCTCCGGGGCAACCAGGACAATGCCGCCGTGCCTTTCAAGGGCACCGACCCGTACAAATCCTATTGGGGAGAGGCTGAGACAACGAAAGGAGTGTTCCAGCAGCACAGGCTTACTCAGCAGCTCATAAAGATGACTGCCGAACTTGATTCCCAGGGCAATGCCGTGTATGTTGACCCGAGGCTGGTGATATGGGGAGTCCAGACCGGAGGCAAATGGAAAGGCACGGTGTCAGGAGGAAACCAGGTCAACAGGCCTTCTGATGACAACGGGACATCAAAGCCGAATTTTGATATACTCGGTGCGGCCGATCTTTCGGGCTTCCTGATGGAATATTCCGAAATCCTTTTCATTCAGGCGGAGGGACTTCTGAAAGGAAAACTTGCTTTGCCTGGAAAAACCGTGAAGGGACTTTATGAGGAGGCTCTCCGCGCCAATATGGAGAAATGGGCTCCTTATGCGGCAAAACTCTCCAAGCCGTTTACGGTCTCTAATGCCGATGTCGGGAAATATCTCTCCTCTGCGCTCGGCTCGTATGACTTTGCCGGGACAGATGGAAGTCTTTATGCCGGCAAGGAGGAGTTCCTGATGTCTCAGAAATGGCTGTCGCTTTTCTGGGTCGGTTGGGAGACCTGGCATGAGTGGAGAAGAACGGAATATCCGCTTCTTACAATAGGTGAGGGTACCGTCTATAATGACCACGAACTGCCTACAAGGTTCATATATCCTTCATATACAATGTCCTCCAATAATGCCAATGCTGTGGCTGCGCTTTCACGGATGGGCGGTGCCAATGATATGCACCTCGCGCTTGACTGGAGCTGGAAGAAACTTTCCGGAGGGCACAGAAGGCCATACGGGGCTGATTGAATCAAGAGGGGACACAACAAGAAACCAAATCTGAAATATGAGAACGAATACCATTATATTGTCTGCACTGCTGCCGCTTGCATGGATGGCGTCAGGATGCGGAATGGAAACGGGACTTGCAAGCCCGCAGCTGGAAGTCTATGACTCCCGGGACAATGCGGTGCTGTCTTTGGGGAGCCAACTGCAATATGAGGCTGATTACACCTGCTGGGAGTATCTGGATATATCCAAACCGGATGAGACGGCCCAGCAGTTGCCCTCGCCGAAATATCTTGTGGCATCCAACATGTCATGGAGGCTTGAGCCTGCATCGGAGGAGGATTATGAGTGGATACGTCCATTTCCTGCATCCGGAAACGGGGACGGGCTATTCTGTTTCTTTGTCGGACGCTACAGCGATCAGAAGGCTCCGCGCAGTGCCGAATGGGTAATCATCGCCAATGACGGGAACAGGGACATTCCTGTGGGAGGACGTATTGTCGTGACGCAAAGTCCGAGTGACGAATTTCTGAAGAAGTCGGCCGCGAGGGTGGAGTTTACGGCAGACGCAGGAAAGAAAAAGCTTCTGATAACGTCAAATGTGCCTTGGTCATATGAACTTGAACCTGATTCCGCCTATGCTACGGAAGACCTGTCATGGCTTGTCACGTCACTTGGGAAAAGCGGTTCTCTGGTTGACACCCTGACATTCTCTGTTGAGGGGAACCTCAACTCAATCAGGGGGGCGGTACTTTCCCTGAAATATACGGCTGACGGCGAGGACAGGACGGAGACCGTTCCGATAGTCCAGAATGGCCAGTCGGTGGATGTGGAAGGCTTCCCTCTGAAATGGACTGTCGGGGTGGCCGGAAACAATTTTGCCGAGACCTGGCCTTCCGAGGGGCTCATAAGGTCGGATGGTGGAAGCGGCACCATAAGGTATGTCAGCATAGACAAGTCTCTGATAGATACAAAAGGCGCGTATAAGCTGGATATAGACACGAAATATAATGACCCGCGTGCTATAGGCGTATGGCCTGGAGACTATTTGCAGTTCCTTTCGGAAATGCCTGTGGCAAAGGGAACTATACTTAAGATTGCCTTTGAGACGAGGGTGTCTGCCTCATGCCACAAATTCTGGAGGCTCGAATATCTTGACGGGAACGAATGGAAGATTGCCGGTGTGCCTCATGTGACTGATGTCACCGGAGAAAATGTCACCTATACTGACGCTTTTGAGGGCGGGGCAAATGCCGCCGCAAACATACAGGTCAGCCGTACCGTGAAATACGGGAACACTACCGGCCGCGTGGAGTTCAGGTTCATTTGCGCAGCGAATTGGAAATGCAGCGGAGGAGCCTTGACTGAGCCGAACACTGCCAGTTGGAGGCTTACTCTTACTGACCGTTCGGAAAACAGTGAATGGCAGCCGTCAATACAGTGCATTGCCGGAGGTTCGGAGTCCATTGTAAAGGCTGAGATTTCCGTAAGCGGAATAAATGACAATCTTGTAGTGTTCGAGGGTTCTCCTGCGGCTCCCGTGAAATTCAGGGTGAAATCCGATAATGATTTCACTGTCAGTTCTGATGTGGACTGGCTTGGGCTGTCTGTTCAGTCTGGTGAGGCCGGAAAAGAGTATGAGATTGAGCTTGAATGTGAAAACAGCAGCCTTGCAACTACAAGGCGCGGGGTTGTGGATATTGTGTCCGGGATTTCTCATTATGTCATAAATGTTGTCCAAAGTGCTGCCGGACAGGAGTTGAGGCCTTTTGTAAGCCTTGTCGAAGGAAACTCGATGGAACTTGGCAATGCTGAAGGCTCTCTCAGCGTGCAGGTTCAGGCGAATGTGGAGTATGAGGTGGAATGTTCTGCTGACTGGGTGAGCGTCCTTGATGTGCCTGGCACAAGAGCCATGGCTGAGGTTACGGACATGCATTTCACTTATGGCAGGAATGACACAGGAGCGGAGCGTCATGCCGCCGTCCGTTTCTTTAACAGGGAATACGGCATCGAGTCCGTGCTGAATCTGAAACAGGTCTCCATTTCTCCGGAAGTGACTGTTGATGAGGTTTCCAAGACAATCTGGCAAGACGAATCGTCTGTTTCTTTCATCGTGACGACGAATCTTCCTCTTGATGCGGAAGTCCTCGAAGGTGACTTTTCGATTGATGCCGACATAATCAGCCCAGGTACATCGCTTCTGACTGTCACGGCATTGTCAGATGCCGGAAGTTACGGAAAGATACAGCTTCATAACGATGATTTCGGCTGGTCTGAAGAATTGTCTGTCAGGCGTATTCAGGCGGGGCTGCTTGCGGACTGGTGCTTCACCTCGGCCAAAAAGGGCATTGTCGCGGGAGAGTTCTCATCTGAAGCTGGCGGGGCTTCAAGTGAGGAAGGTACTATGGGGCTTGCCATAAGGGATGATGTCGGACTGTCCATGCTGGAATACTGGTCCGTTGACAAGACGCAGGGGGCAAACGGAGAATTTTTCAAGCGCTCTGTAGCCGCTGCCGGTGAGCCTTATGTGACAGCTCCGTGGAAAGGTGACTATTGGCTTTTTACCGTCAATTCCAGGAAAGAGCTGGCGGCAGGCACAAGGATTCGTTATCAGTTCCAGATACGCAATACCAACAGCGCCCAGAAATGTTGGACAGTGGAATATCTTGATTCCGGTGAGTGGAAACCGGCTCTTGGCATCATTTCCACGGCAGCCATTTCTGGGAATGTAATCACTTTCCCTTCAAAGACAGGCTATGTGACATTCGAAGGGGAGCTGGTCCTCGGGAATGCGTCGAAGGGACTTAAGCTCAGAATCGTGGCAGGTGAAAATGACAGGGCTGACGGAAAGGGAACTGTGACTGAAACCGCGACTTCAAGGGTAGGTTCATCGGGAGACGGAAGTTTCCATAATCTTTTTGAAATTATCAGATGAGTAGTATGAAAAATATAGTCAGAATGATTTTAACGGCTGCACTTGTGGCCGGATTGTACGCCGTTGCAGCGGCGCAGCAGCCTCAGATGATTGAAATTCCGGCCGGGACTTTAATGATGGGAGGTCCTGGAGATGGAGAGGATTTTGATGAGGCTCCTGCCCATGCCGTGACCTTCACCATGCCTTTCAGGATGAGTGTCACTGAGGTTACCAATGAGCAATATGAAATGTTTGACCCCTCGCACAAGGCCCTTAGGGGACATTATTGGGGAATTTCCACGGAGGATGACGAGGCTGTGACAATGGTCAGCTGGGAGGATGCTGCTGCATATTGCCGCTGGCTCAGTGCAAGGACGGGCAAGAATTACAGGCTTCCTACAGAAGCTGAGTGGGAATATGCGTGCCGTGCCGGCAGTGATTCTCCTTTCTGGAACGGTGAAAATCTTGACAGTCTGTGCATGCGGAACCAGAAGACCATGCGTAATCTGAAGAAAGTGCCTCTTAAGACAGGTGTGACTCCGGCCAATCCTTTCGGGCTCAAGGAAATGCATGGTAACGTTGAGGAGTGGTGCCTTGACTGGTACGGGCCATATTCCGGCGAAATGCAGACAGACCCTTGCGGCCCTTCCGACGGCTTGTGCAGGGTTACCAGGGGAGGAAGCCACAGCACTCCGGCTCGTTACCTGAGGAGCCGCAACAGGATGGCGGCCCTGCCTTTGGACAGGCATTCTCAGATAGGCTTCAGGGTGGTGGAGTCCGAGGCGCTGCTCAATCATTATGACCCTGAGGCGGACTGCATTCAGCGCAATATGGCAGATGTCTCCCAAAAGACGGCCGTATGGAAGAAAGTCAATCCGCGAAAGCCCGTGTTCATGCCGCCGCAGGTCTTTGTCCGGGAGCCTGAACATGAAAGTATGCCGCATACTCCGTTCTACAGTCATAATCACCAGCCGGCCTTGACATGGTGCGATAACGGGGATCTTCTTGCCATATGGTTTTCTTGTGATGACGAAAAAGGTCGTGAGCAGGTGGTGCTGGCCTCGCGTTTGAGAAAAGGTGCCGGAGAATGGGACGAGGCTTCCATGTTTTTCCATATACCGGACAGAAATGTGACAGGAAGTTCGCTTCTTAATGACGGAAAGGGCAGGCTGTGGCATTTCAACGGGGTCGCAAACAGCGGTGACTGGCAGAATCTTGCCCTTACGCTGCGCACGAGTACCGACAACGGGTGTACATGGAGCCGTCCTGAGCTTATAGAGCCGGAGCATGCAAAGAGGCATCAGGTCATTGCCGGACCGGTAATCACCTCTGACGGGACTATGATACAGACTTGTGATGCAGGACCAGGTGGCGGTCCGGAGGGCACTTCTGTCCATATCAGCAAGGATGGAGGCAAGACATGGACTGACCCTTGGAATGGAGAGCAGATGGTGAAGCCGGAGGACGGCGGCAGCGGTCCTTCCATTGCAGGCATACATGGCGCGATAGTGGAGCTTGCTGACGGACGGCTCATGACAGTCGGAAGGGGGGTCGGAATAAGGGGAGCTGACGGGAAACTGCATTTGCCGCAGAGCTTCTCCTCTGACGGGGGAAAATCATGGACCTACAGGGCTATGCCTGATTTCCTGCCCATATGGAGCGGGCAGAGAGTTACCATGAGGCGTCTTGCGGAAGGGCCGATTATGCTCGTTTCGTTCACCGGACACCCTGACAAGGGCAAAGGAGAGTCTTATGGGATGGAATTCCTGGACTCGGAAGGTAATGCCTTTACTGGATATGGCATGTTCGTCGCCCTGTCGTTCGATGAGGGCGTCACATGGCCTGTGCGCAGGCTCGTCACGGACGGTGTGGAGCGTACTCTTGACGGGGGCGCATGGACACGTGAGTTCACAATGGACGCCTCTCATGCAGAGACAAAGGGTTATCTGGCAAGCGTGCAGACACCTGACGGCATGATACATCTCATCAGCAGCCGTCTCCACTACCGGTTCAATCTTGCGTGGATTCTTTCAGGCAGGAAAATGACGGATTTTCAAAAACGGAATTAAAACTCGTAAAGAATGAAATCTTATATGAAAACCATGATGGCATGCATCTGCGCTGCTGCAGTCATGTATTTGGCGGGCTCATGTTCGGACAATGTGCCGGTAGTGAATCCAAAGCCGGTCATGCCATCCGCAGACATTGTTCTTGGCATGGTACACTCTGGTGATATTATGCTTGAGGACGTTATTGTTACGGACGGATACAATTTCACGAGAACAGACAGGAACGGACAGTTTACCTTGCATCTTTCGGACAATGCCGAATATGTGTATGTGGTATCTCCTTCAGGATATGTGTGTGATTACAGCTCCGGCGCTCCTGAGTTCTACAGGAAAGCGTCTTCCAAGACATTTGACTTTGACCTGCTGCCTGTGCAGTCTGCAGAAGATTATTCTCTGGTGGTGATGGCTGACCCGCAGACCAAGAATGATGAACAGTTCGGCAAATTCTGTGCGGCTCCTTTGGCCGATCTCTCGTCAGTATGCAAAGCGAGGGCCGCAGAACGCTTCACGGCAGGAATCTGTCTCGGTGATGTGGTGCAGGACGCAATGGAATTGCTTCCGGAGTATAAGTCGATGATGAAAGAAACCGGTGTGCCTTTCTATGCCGTCATCGGCAACCATGACTATAATGCCAAGTCGTCCGGAGAAAAGGCTGCGGAGGATTTCAAGAAAGTGTTCGGTCCGCTTAATTATGCATTCTATATTGGACGTGATATCGTGGTTGGCCTGAATACCGTGATATACAATGGAAACAAAAAGTTCGATGAAGGCTATCCTCCTGAGGCAATAGGATTTCTGCGGGGGCTTATGGAACTTGTGCCGGATGATGTGCATGTCTATGTGGCCCAGCATATTCCTTTCCACCGCTGGTATGAGAAAGATCCTATCCGTGGAGGCGGCCAGGTGCTGGAAATCCTGGCCGGGCATGAGGTCGATTTCATAACCGGACATACTCATGTGCATAATACGCTGACGCTTGGTGATAACATGATTGACCATAATATCTCAGGTTTTCTTGGAGCATGGTGGGTTGCGGACTATTGCCGTGACGGCACTCCGAGGGGATATAAGATTTTCGACAGGCGTGACGGTGATTTGAGCTGGATATTCCGTTCGGTGGAGTTCGGTGACGGCCCCATGTCCCAGGCTGAGATAGTCAGACCTGGTCAGAGCGAGGCTCATCCTGAAGCGGTTCTTTTGAATGTGTGGGATATGGATGAAAAATGGACGGTCATGTGGCATCAGGGCAGTTCTGCCAAAGCTCCGATGACACGTGTGAATGACTATAGCCCTGTTTTCATAAAGAATATAAATGAAGCATTCCCGGACGGGAACATCCCGTCATACAGCACTCCGAGCAACAGCCGTCATTTTTTCTCGGCTGTACCGGACCCTGCCGCCGGACCTGTCAAAATCGAACTGACCAACCGTTTCGGCATCAAGTGGGATTATGAGATACCTGTTGTTAAATGAATTAAAACCCCAATTATATGAAAATCAATAATCTTGAGAAATTTCTTGCTAAGGCGCGTTCCGGAGAATGCGCTTTGGGAGGCCTGGTCACATTTACCGACCCTTCTGTTACTGAACTTGTGGCTGAGGCCGGATTTGACTGGGTATTCATTGACGGTGAGCATGGCGTGATGGACCGTAATTCTGCGATGCTGCATCTTATGGCCGTCAGGGGGACTGACTGCGCCTCATTCTACCGTGTGCCGGCCTGCGACCATACGGAGATAAAACGTGTGATTGATTTCGGGCCTGCCGGTATCATCGTGCCGATGATAATGAATGCCGATGATGCAAGAAGAGCCGTGGAAGCGATGAGGTATCCGCTTGAAGGTACCCGCGGCTGCGGTTTCAGGCGTTGCGTGGGCTATGGTGCGAAAGAAATAGACGAGTATTGGGAAATGGCGAAGCATGAACCGCTTGTGGTTCTGCAGATTGAACATATAGAGGCCGTGCGTAATATTGACAGCATTCTTGGCGTGCCAGGAATAGATGCCATTCTCGTCGGACCTTATGACCTTTCCGCTTCCATGGGAAAATCGAGGCAGTGGTATGACCCTGAGGTTGCCGGAACATATGACTATGTCGCGCGCAAGGTGAAGGAGGCCGGACTTCTTCTTGGAGCCTCACTTGACAGTGAATATGCCGCCTGGAAGAAGCGCGGAGTGGATTTCATAGCGATTCGCTGTGACTACGGAGCCATGATGGAGGGCTTCAGGAATGCGATAGGTAACTTCAGGAAAGATTGACGCCATGCAGATAAGTATATTGGACATTGCCGTGATTGCCGTATATCTTCTCGGAGTTACGCTATTCGGCTGTTCGTTTTATTTCAAGAAAGATTCCGGGGATGCAGGAACCTTCATGTCCGGAGGCGGAAGGATTCCAGGCTGGGCAATTGCCCTGTCCATTTTTGCGACCCTGGTAAGTTCCATATCTTTCCTGGCGCTTCCTGCAAAGGCTTGCCTGACCAACTGGAACTGCTATGTGCTGACTCTCACGATTCCTGTTGCGGCACTTATGGCGTCAGTCTGGTTCGTGCCTTTTTACAGAAAGACCAACAGCATTTCGGCCTATACCTATCTTGAGGAGCGTTTCGGGCCTTGGGCACGTATTTATGCGAGCGCATGCTTCCTTATAATGCAGAGCGCGAGGAGCGGGGTAATCCTGTTCCTGCTTGCCCTTACCCTGAAGTCTGCCCTTGGCTTTTCAAGTCTTGCCATAATCATCGTAACTGGCGTTCTTACAATGCTTTATTCGATGATGGGTGGCTTCAAGGCTGTCATATGGGCAGATGCGATACAGTCGCTTGTGCTGATAGCCGGTACGCTTGCCGTCATGGCCAGCCTTGTGCTGAATATGCCTGACGGTCTTGGAAGCGGTCTTAGGATGGCATGGGATGCGGGCAAATTCTCTCTCGGCTCTCTTTCGCTGTCAGACTGGAGCACTGAGACTTTCTGGGTGTCTTTCGTGTATGGAATATTCATCAATCTTCAGAATTTCGGAATAGACCAGAGCTTTACGCAGAGGTATGTCGCGGCAAAGGATTTGAAGTCCGCGCGCAAGTCCGCTTTTCATGGAGCCATGCTGTATGTGCCTGTAACGCTCATGTTCGTCCTTATAGGCACAGGTCTGTGGGTTTTCCAGGCTACGCATCCGGGAGTGATTCCGGCGGAGGTGGCGGAGCAGTCCGATTCTGTCTATCCTTGGTATATCGTGCACATGCTTCCGCATGGGGTGTCCGGCTTGCTTATTGCGGCAATCATAGCTGCGGCAATGAGTACGATAGCGGCTACACTTAATTCCGGCTCTACAGTTCTGCTTGAGGATTATTTCAAGAAATTCTTTCCGGGAAAGGCTACGGAGGGGAATAATATAAGATTCTTGCGTGTAATGACAGTGGTGCTCACTATATTTTCGATAGGAGTGGCAGTGGCTGTCATGAATGTGAAGAGTGCCCTTACCGTGTGGTGGTCGATGCAGAGTGTGCTTTCCGGCGGAATGCTTGGACTCTTTCTTCTCGGAATGTTCACGAAGCGGACCACTTCAGGCCAGGCTGCGATAGCTACCGTGCTCGGACTGGTCACGGTAATCTATGTCACTTTCGGGCAGAAATTGTTCCCGTTGCCGCAATTCATACATCTGAATCTGGCAATAGTGCTCGGTACGCTGACAATATTCTTTGCGGGCTTCATCCTCTCATCCGTACTTCCTGGACGGAAGAGACGCAGGTAAGGGCCTTGTCGTGAAACCAAAAAATTGATAGTATGAAACCATTATATGTAATCGGCGCGGATTTCGGGACCGATTCTGTACGCTGCATTCTTGTGGATACTGCCGACGGGCGCATATTGGCCCAGGAAGTGGTATATTACCCGCGCTGGAAGGCAGGCCTGTTCTGCGACACTTCCCGGAACATGTACCGCCAGCACCCTTCTGATTACATCGAATCATTTGCCGAATGTGTTAAAGGCATGCTGTCCAAGGCAAAGTCTGCCGAGCCTTCCGTGGCATCGCGTGTGGCGGGCATCTCGTTTGACACAACTGCATCGACTCCTGTCCTTACGGATTCTGACGGTACGCCGCTGGCTCTTCTTGACAGGCATGCCTCCAATCCGGACGCCATGTTCATGCTGTGGAAGGATCATACGGCAATGGCGGAGGCGGACAGGATAAACGGGATTGCCGCGGGATGGGATATTGACTATACGAGCTATTGCGGAGGCAAATATTCCTGCGAGTGGGTTTGGGCAAAGATGCTTCATGCGCTCAGGTCAAGTCCGGAATTGGCGGAGGATGCCTGCTCGTGGATTGAGCACTGTGACTGGATGGCGGCGGTACTTTCTGGGGATACCCGTCCGGAACATGTGGTAAGAAGCCGTTGCGCTGCGGGGCACAAGGCTATGTGGCATGAGTCGTGGGGAGGACTGCCTTCATGGGAGTTTCTTGAGGCTGTGGACCCGTTGCTGGCTATATTCAAGGGACATCTGTATGACAGGACAGCCACTTCAGACACTCTTGCAGGTACTTTGTGTGGCGAATGGGCTGCAAGGCTCGGGCTTGCTGAGGGCATTGCCATAGGAGTAGGTGCCATTGACTGCCATTTCGGTGCAGTGGGGGCCGGGATTACACAGGGAGCCCTTGTGAAAGTGATGGGTACATCTACCTGTGATGTGGCTGTAGCTTCTTATGAAGATGTCGGAAACCATGTGGTAAAGGGAATCTGCGGACAGGTCGACGGTTCTGTGCTCCCCGGATATGTCGGTATGGAAGCCGGTCAGGCGGCTTTCGGTGACGTTTATGCATGGTTCAGCCGTCTGTTGGAGTGGCCTCTTGCCTCTTCAGGTTCCGGAGGCGGTTTCATGAGGGACAATATAATCCCGTCATTGGCAGATGAGGCGGAGAAGCTTCCTGTCACAGTGGACGATATGGTGGCCCTTGACTGGTTCAACGGCAGGCGCACTCCGGATTCGGACCAGAGGGTAAAGGCGAAGATTACTGGGCTGTCGATGTCTTGCACTGCTCCGCATTTGTTCAAGGCTCTTGTGGAGGCTACCGCTTTCGGTTCAAGGGCTATAAATGAACGGTTCACTGAGGAGGGTGTGGCGATAGGTGATGTCATCGCTGTCGGAGGGATTTCCCGCAAGTCAAGATATGTGATGCAGACCATGGCCGATGTCCTCGGAGTGCCTATCAAGGTTTCCGGCTGCGGGCAGGCCTGTGCGCTCGGAGCCGCGATGTTCGCCTCTGTAGCTGCCGGGATCCATCCCGATATAAGGCATGCACAAGATGCTATGGGACAGGATTTTGTGGCGGAATATATGCCGGATGCGGCGCGGCATGAGATTTTTGACGTGCTGTATGGGAAATACCGCTCTCTTGCCGCTGGGATGTAGATGCTGTGGCGTATGTGTTCTGCCTGGCATACAGATGCTTTGATGTCGGCATGGCCAAAGTAAACTTTGTTTATGCTGCCGTCTTTAGTTTATCTTGCTTATGCTTACGGCTTTTACCATATCATGAAATTGTTAAAAAATTGTCAAAATGAAAATGAAAATGAAAATCAGAATGCCCCTGTGCATCATTGCTTCCGCATATCTGCTGCTGCATTCTGTTGAAATGGGTGCCTGGGGGCGTATAGGCCATGATGCAATCTGCCATATTGCTGAACGGAACCTTACCCCAAAGGCGAGGAAAACCATAGATGGATATCTCGGGAATACTTCAATCGTGTATTGGTCTTCCTGGATGGATGAGGTCCGGGACTGGCCGGAGTATAGGCATACGACCAAGTGGCATTCCGCATATGTGGATGAGTCTGGCGAGCCTTGCATGGGCACGAATTTCAAGGAGGGGGAATATCGCGGCGATGCTGTGCTTGAGCTTACCCGTCTGATTGAACGTATGGAGGACTGGAAGGAAATGGACGATTCTACGGTGGCCGTCGGAATAAAGATGATGATACATCTGGTCGCAGACATGCATTGTCCGGGCCATGTCAAATATCCGGGGGTAAAAGGATTCAAGGTGATTTACGGCGGAAATGAGGTGACATACCATTATGTGTGGGATGATGCAGTGCTTGAAAGGGTACACAAATGGGGCTTCATGGAATATGGTCACATACTGGGCAGCCTGTCACGCAGGGAAGTGCGCAGCATCTGCTCGGGGACTCCGGTTGACTGGGAAAGGGAAAATGCCCGTGATTGCCGTGTGGTATATGATTGGGCGCGTCCGGGAGATGTCTTGGGCAAGGAATTCAATCTGAAGGCCAAGGTGCTTGCCGACAGACAGATACAGAAGGCCGGCTATCGTCTTGCAGCTGTTCTCAACGCCATTTTCGGGTAGTCTGCATTGAACTTGCCGGTTTCCCGGACAGTCTGTCTTGTTATGACTTACCTTTGCCTGACTTGCTCCGTTCAACGGGAGCAACCTTGCATCTTACTCCAGATTGCAACCATTTGTATATTAGTTTATTAGATTGCCGGGGCGTGCAATCTGCATACCCTAAGTTACGTAGGTTGTTGAATGATAGGGTCTTATGCTTTTGCCGGAGGGCACTATCATAACGGCTGTCCATAAAATACCTTAGCCAATAACAGGTATAAAAATTATAAAACCCGTTATTGGCTAAGTGGTTGTGTTGTAGATTTTATGGCGCCTTGGCCGCTTCTTTCAGCTTTGACCATCAGCTTTTCCCGAAGTTCAGGATGCCGTCCTGATGATTTCAGGCAGTTTTCTTGGCGGGTTCCTTGAAGAGAATCATGAAAAGGATTGCCACCACGAGGGCGTAGGCTGCGAATATGTACCATGCTGTGCTCCAGCTCGGTTCTGCTGCATTGAAGACTACGGATTCCACTACGGCTCCGGCGGCGAGTGTTCCTATTGATGCTCCAAGGCCGTTTGTCATGAGCATGAACAGTCCCTGTGCTGATGACCTGATGTCTGTGCTTGTGTTCTCATTGACGTAGAGCGAGCCTGATATGTTGAAGAAGTCGAATGCCACTCCATAGACTATGCATGAGAGGATGAAGAGGAGAACGCCCGGCATGTCAGGCTGTCCGAGCCCGAAGAATCCGAATCTGAGAACCCATGCGAACATGGCGATGAGCATCACTTTCTTGATTCCGAAACGTTTCATGAAAATAGGAATGAGAAGTATGCAGAGCGTCTCGGATGCCTGGCTTATCGCGAGCAGGGCATTCGAGTTCTTCACTGCGAATGTGTCAGCGAGCGCAGGGTCTGAGCCGAATGAGCCGAGGAAAGTGTTTGCGTAGCCGTTGGTTATCTGGAGCGACGCGCCGAGCATCATCGAGAAGATGAAGAATATGGCGAACTGCCTGTCACGGAAAAGAGTAAACGCTTTCAGGCCGAGGCTGTCCACGATGCTCTTGCTTTCAGTTGCAGGCTTTACAGGGCAGGATGGCATTGTGAGCGCGTAGAGGCAGAGCACTATTGACATTGCTCCGGACTGGATGAGCTGGGTGTATGAATCCTGCATTGCCACTCCGTCTATTTTGAGCCAGTTGGTCAGGAGCATGCTGCATATGAAACCGATGGTACCGAATACCCTGATCGGAGGGAATGCCTTGACAGGGTCTTTTCCTGCTCCTTCGAGGGCAGAGTATGCCACGGAGTTGGTAAGCGCGATTGTCGGCATGAAGAATGCGACGCTGAGGCTGTAGAGGGCGAAGAGCGGGGCGAACTGCACAGAGTCTCCCGCTGACATGCAGTAGAATCCGGCTCCGGCCATGAACACTCCCGCAAGCCCGTGGCATAGCGAAAGCACTTTCTGGGCCTGCATGTACCTGTCGGCCACTATGCCCATGAGCGCAGGCATGAAGATGGATACTATTCCCTGCATTGCAAAGAACCATTTGATTTCGTTGCTCAGCCCTATATTGCCGAGATAACGTCCCAGTGATGTGAGGTAGGCTCCCCAGACTGCAAACTCCAGGAAATTCATCAGGATGAGCCTGGCTGAAATGTGGTTATTTCTCATATTGGTAAATAATTATGTCCAGTGTGGTCTTGCCTGAGAGCAAGTCGGTGACAAATATACGGGATTTTGCTTGAATTTTACTACCTTTGGCGTTCGGAAGCTGTCTGAAAATCATTTCTCGTGACAAAAATCAGGACGGCTACCCCGAAATTTCCGTTTTGATGCGGCCGGGAAGCGGTGCCGGCATTACGGAAATCGGACATGGTAATCAAGGAAAACATAGGAAATGGATTTTATAAAGACTCACAGTGACCCGGGCTCTGCCGCAAGATGCGGAACTATAACCACTGACCATGGACAGATACATACGCCGATATTCATGCCAGTGGGCACGGTAGGTTCGGTCAAGGGCATATACCATAAGGACCTCAAGGAAGATATCGGGGCGGAAATCATACTCGGAAACACTTATCACCTTTACCTGCGTCCGGGCCTTGACGTGCTCAGGGCTGCCGGCGGACTCCACAAGTTCGAGTCATGGGACAGGCCGATACTGACGGACAGCGGCGGATTCCAGGTGTTCTCACTGAGTCCGATACGCAAACTTACCGAGGACGGGTGCATTTTCCGTTCTCACATAGACGGTTCCAAGCACATATTCACGCCGGAGAACAATATGGACACACAGCGTGTCATCGGTGCGGACATTGTCATGGCTCTTGACGAGTGCTGCCCGGGAGACGCGACTTACGAATATGCAGCCAAATCTCTCAAATTGACCCAGAGGTGGCTGGAGCGCTGTGTAAGGCGTTTTGACGGGACTGACCCGCTTTACGGATACAGGCAGGCCCTCTTCCCGATAATTCAGGGCTGCGTATATCCGGATCTCAGGCGTGCGGCAGTGGAGCATGCTGCCGCGCTTGACCGTGAAGGCTATGCCATCGGAGGACTTGCTGTAGGGGAGCCTACTGAGAAAATGTATGAGATGCTTGAGGTCGTATGCCCTATTCTTCCGGATGACAAGCCGCGCTATCTCATGGGTGTGGGCACTCCTGCCAATCTTCTTGAAGGAATAGCCCGCGGAGTCGATATGTTCGACTGCGTAATGCCGACACGTAACGGACGCAACGGAATGCTGTTCACATGGGACGGCATAATCAACATAAAGAACCGCAAGTGGGCGGATGATTTCTCTCCGATAGACCCTAAGGGGACATCTTTTGTTGACCACACTTATACCAAGGCATATCTGCGCCATCTGTTTGTGGCCGGTGAGCTTTTTGCCGGACAGCTTGCCAGCGAGCACAACCTCGCGTTCTACCTGGAGCTTGTCCGCCAGGCCCGCAAGCATATCATTGACGGGGATTTCAGCTCTTGGAAAGATGAAACGGTGCGCAGGATAATGACAAGACTTTGACAATATGGATCTGGTACCGAGAAAGCTTGACATTTACATTGTCAGGAAATTCATAAGCACGTTCTTCATCGCGCTGCTGCTGATAATCGGAATCGTCATAATTTTCGACATAAGCGAGAAAATTGACGATTTCGTCAGCAAGGAAGCTCCGCTGAAGGCCATAATCTTTGACTATTATGTGAACTTCGTGCCTTATTTCATGAACATGTTCAGCCCTATGTTCGTGTTCATTACGGTGATTTTCTTCACTTCCAAGATGGCTGCGGACTCGGAGATTGTGGCTATACTCTCATGCGGAATCAGTTTCCACAGGATGATGGTGCCGTATGTGTTTTCGGCCACACTCATTGCCATATTGTCTCTGTGCCTGAACCTTTTCGTGATACCGGACGCCAACAAGACCAGGTTGGAGTTCGAGAACAAATATTTCAAGGCCAGGTTCAAGAGCGTGGGGCGCAATGTGCATTATCAGATTGCGCCGGGAGAATTCGTCTTCGCGGAGTCATTCAGTTCATGGAACAATACCGCCTACAGATTCACACTGGAAAAGATAGAGGACGGCAAGCTGATTTCCAAGATTTCAGCGGAGACGGCAGTCTATGACACACTCAAGGGCAGCTGGAGGCTCAAAAAGTATTTTGTAAGGGAATATAACGATGACCTGACTGACCATATAAGGAGCGGAAGACAGCTTGATACTGTCATTGACCTGTCCGTCAAGGACTTCTATCTTACTGAAAAGACGGTTGAGACATTGACATACAAAGAGTTGAACCAGCTCATTGACACTCAGCGGATGCGCGGGGATGCCAATGTCAAATTCGCGCTTATTGAAAAGAATACGCGCTTTGCCCTTCCGTTCTCCGCTTTCATATTGACGGTGATGGGAGTGGCCCTTTCCTCGAAGAAACGTCGGGGAGGCATCGGCTGGAATATCGGAATAGGCATTGCCCTGGCTTTCACCTACATCCTTTTCCTGCGGTTCAGCCAGATGTTCGTGCATACGGGGGTTCTGCCTCCTGCCGTAGCCCTGTGGCTCCCGAATCTGATATTCGCTCTCATAGCAGGCTTCCTATACAGGATTGCGCCTAAATAATGCGTCCATAACAATCCGGCAGAATAAAATGACCGTGGTGCACTATACCCAAGACAAAACCGGTTTTGACGCAGTAGCTCCGGACTGTTAAACGGATGTTAAATGAATAAGGATTATTCCATAAAACAAAAATGGTCTGACTAATTTCCTTTAGCCAGACCATCTTTTCATGTGTAGCTGTCCTAATCAACAAATACTGTCCATCCGAACGGGTCTTCAATCTCACCGTACTGTATGCCGGTAATCATGTTGTACAGACGGAGACTCTTTTCTCCGCACAGTCCGTCACCGTAAGTATATACCGTCTCCTCTTCGGACTCGAGGAAAGGCTTGTCCGCAAGTCTGTGCACCGGCGTTATCACCACTGCGGTGCCGCATTCTCCTACCTCCTCGAAAGTGGAAAGCTCTTCAACAGGTACAGGTCTTCTTTCCACATCCATTCCCACATATGCAGCCACGGTCTCGAGAGACATGTTAGTGATTGAAGGAAGGATGCTGTCGGACTTTGGAGTTATGTAGGAATTGCCCCTTATCGCAAAGAAATTCGATGAGTTGAACTCGTCGATAGTGGTCTTTGTGGCCGGGTCAAGATAGAGCACGGCCTTGTAGCCAAACTCATGCGCAACGTTCAGGGAGTACAGCGAAGCAGCATAGTTCCCGCCTACCTTGTAGGCTCCGCATCCGTTCGGTGCCGCCCTGTCATAATTCCTTGCGATTACTGCATCGATGGCCTCAAGGGTGCCTCCCGTATATGCCCCTACAGGGGAGCAAAGCATCATGAACAGAGACTCTTTCGAGGACTGCACGCCGAGCTGCGGATTGAATCCTATAAGTGTCGGACGCAGGTACAGTGACGCGTGTGAACCGTATGGAGGGAGGAAATCAATGTTTTCCATTACAATCCTCTTGCACATCTCCACAAACATCTCGGTCGAAGGCGCCTCAATGCCAAGGTATTTTGCTGATCTCTGAAGCCTCTTTGCATTTTCTTCAGGACGGAACAGCCTTACTTTACCGTCCTTGCCCCTGAAAGCCTTGAGGCCTTCGAAGCATTCGATGGCGTAGTGCAGTCCGCCGGCAAAAGCACTGATGCTTATGTTGTCGTCGGTCCTGCTTTCCACAGGTGTCCATTGTCCGCCTATGCAGCGGCTGCATAGCATTGTGTTCGTTTTTGTGTAGGAAAATGTAAGTTTGCTCCAGTCGATTCCAGTCATGTCAGATAAGTATTTCAAATAATTTGTTGTTCTCGTTTATGTATTCGTATGATATCCCGTTCGAGTCCATGCGGCTCATCAGTGCGGAGAAGTCCTCCTTTGCAGAAAGTTCTATTCCGATGAGGGCAGGGCCGAAATCCTTGTTGGTCTTCTTTATGTACTGGATATACACGAGGTCGTCAGAAGGGCCGATTACGTCCCGTATGAACGAGAGCACCGCACCTGGCTTTTGAGGGAAGTTCACTATGAAATAATGCTTCAGGCCTTCATAAAGAAGTGACTTCTCGCGTATTTCCTCCATCCTTGTGATGTCGTTGTTGCTTCCGCTGACGATGCATGCGACCCTTTTGCCCTTTATCTTGTCCGCATAGAATTTCAATGCGGCGGTTGACAATGCGCCCGCAGGCTCAACCACGATGGCGCTCTTGTTGTACATCTGTATTATCATCGTGCACACAGCCCCTTCCGGAACCACGATAATGTCATCAAGAATGTCCTTGCATATTCCGAAAGTGGTTGCACCGGCCTTTTTCACTGCAGCTCCGTCCACGAACTTGTCAATGTGCTCAAGCTCTATCACCTCTCCCTTGTCAATGGCGGTCTTCATGCACGGTGCTCCGGCAGGCTCTACGCCGATTATCTTTGTCTGCGGTGACACTTGCCTGATATATGCGCCGAGTCCTGAGGCAAGTCCGCCTCCTCCGATAGGGATGAATATATAGTCAAGCGGCTCCTTGGCCTGCTTCATTATCTCAAGTCCGATCGTTCCCTGTCCCTCTATGACCTTAGGGTCGTCAAACGGCGGGATGAAAGTGCGTCCGCTCTTGCCTGCGAACTCGATTGCCGCAGCATTGGCAGCATCGAAAGTGTCGCCTGTCAGCACTATGTCAATGTATTCCTTTCCGAACATCCTCACCTGCTCGATTTTCTGCTTCGGAGTGGTGGTCGGCATGAAAATCGAACCCATTATCTGCAGCTTGTTGCAGGAAAGGGCGACTCCCTGTGCATGGTTTCCAGCGCTTGCGCACACTATTCCATATTTGAGGACTTCAGGTTCGATTGACCTGATTTTGTTGTATGCTCCCCTTATCTTGTATGACCTCACTATCTGAAGGTCCTCTCTTTTGAGGTAAACGTCCGCATCATAAAGGTCGGACAGGTTGCTGTTCCTCATGAAAGGAGTAGGTTCGATGATTTCGTCGAGTACGCGTGACGCGTTTTCAATGGCCTCTACGGTCGGAAAGTACTTTTTCGTTTCCATTGCTTGAAAAATAAAATCAAAAATTGATTTTCCGGTTCAAATATATAACTTAATTTGCTTAATTCCTAATGAATGTCAATCGTAATGGGGCTAATTCAGCATGACCAATGCGATTGACGGGTGACTCAGTTCCAGCCTGACCCTGTCCTTTACGGCCAGGTTGAGGGTTGCTTGCCACCAGTTGTCGAAAACTACGTTGCAGGTCTGGAACTTAAGACCCTCAGATGTGATTCTGAGACTGTTGTCCGGGCTGAATATCGAAACTTTGCGGCCCTCTCCGCACTCCATTTCGAAAGTGCCGGTGATGGCGAAAATCGTGGCATGGTCAGATATCATCTGCACGTCTATTCCCCTGTCCTGCGGGCGGTATGTCCTGGCATATTCCATAAGAAGCGATACGTTACCTATCGTATGGTCCTCACGCTCTCCGGTCGCGCCGAGTATCGTGATTCTGCCTATCCCGCCGATATTCTCCAGTGCCCATGTGAAAGCCTTGGTCTGGTCATTGTTCTCCTGCTCGTCAATAGTGACAATCAGGTCTCCGTACCTGGCTTTCATTGCCGGTGACAGGGAGTCCATGTCACCGATTACCTTGTCCGGCAGACGCTCAGCGCCGAAAATGGCCTTGCTGTTCCTGAGGAATTTGCGCAGGGCGCCGTCGCAGCAAATGATGAAGTCTGCAGTGCGTATAAGATATCTCGGGTATTCTGTCTTTGGGAATGCCCCGTCGCATATTATCACGATTTCCTTGCCCATAGCAGCTATTGTCTTGCAGTCACCTGTGATGAAGTGCCTTCGCTTGTGGCATAGTCCTGCGGGTCACGGAAACCTATGAGGAAATCCTTGGCCTGCATCCTCTTTTTTCCGGCAAGCTGCAGCTCCGTCACCGATACGGCACCGTCTGACGCAGCTATCGCAAGATAAGTCTTTCCGTCTGAGAGAATTGTTCCTGGCACGGCTTCAGCAATGTTGTTCTGTGCGAGCATCTTCCTGTATTCCTCACCCTCTATCTTCAATGTGCGGAATATTTTCATCTGTGTCGCCTTGCCGTCCTTGACAAGCTCCGTGAATGCTCCAGGATAAGGACTCAGACCGCGCACAAGGTCATGAATCTGCTTGACGGTGTCATTCCAGCAGATATGGCAAAGCTCCTTTGTTATCTTCGGAGCAGGCTTCAGAATCTCCGAGCCTTGTATGAAGCTCTTCTGTATCCTGAATTCCACATTGTTTTCTATGATGGAGTCAACTGTCAGGCACACGAGCTTCGCCCCAAGCTCCATAAGCCTGTCATGAACATCTCCTGCAGTGTCTTCCGGGCCTATCTGGCATACGTTCCTGTACATTATGCGTCCGGTATCCATCCCCTCGTCAATCATGAAGGTAGTCACTCCTGTTGTCTTTTCCCCGTTTATCACAGCCCAGTTGATAGGGGCCGCACCGCGGTATTGCGGAAGAAGGGCGGCATGAAGGTTGAATGTCCCGAGCTTCGGAATCTCCCATACCACCTTCGGAAGCATCCTGAATGCCACGACCACGAAAATGTCCGCCTTCCATGCCTTCAGGGCCTCTATGAAATCCGGGTCTTTGAGTGATACCGGCTGCAGGACAGGAATCCCATGCTCCACGGCATATTTCTTCACCGCGCTTTCATTGACCTTCAGGCCGCGTCCGCTTGCCTTGTCAGCTACCGTGACAACTCCGACGACCTTGTGTCCGTTCCCGAGCAGCTCTTCAAGCGGAGCTACGGCAAATTCAGGCGTACCCATATATACGATACGCGTCTTTTTGAAAACTCCCATTATCTTTGCTTTAGTCTTTCTGAATCCGTTGCGGATATTTCCTATGTTGAATATTGACGAGTCGTTTATGGCCTGCCACGTCAGGTACAGTCCAGTCGGCAGCAGTATATAGGCCGAGATGAATACGCCGTGGAAAGGTGCCACTGCCCCGTCCCTCGCCAGCTTTGTTCCTGAGATGTCGATTACCCAATACACCACGAAGAACAGCACGGATATGATTGCCGGCGTTCCGAGGCCTCCTTTCCTTATCAGGGCACCGAGAGGCGCACCTATGAAGAAGAATATCAGGCATGCGAGCGAAAGCGCGAATTTCTTCAATATTTCGATGTCGATAAGCCTCAGCGTGTATGTGTGATGATATCGTTCACGCGAATATGAAGAAAGGGTCAGCTGAAGTTCGTCAGCATTTGCCTTGGCTTTTTCAAGCGCCTTGATTTCCTCGTCCGCATTCTTCCATGTCTCATTCTCCTGCATGACAAGCGGATGGCTCCTGCCTTCTTTGCCTGCTGTATCCAGCTGAGAATTGTATCTGAGCACCTTGGACGCCCTCATAGCTGTCAGGTTCTCGTTTTTGCTGTTCCTGTCAAGTGCCCCGATGGAGTCCTGTCCGTGGTAAAGCTGCTGCAGCTTCATAGACTTCACCTGGTCGTCGAACCTGCTCGAGTCTGATTTCTGGAACGCATAGTTTTCCAGCGGGATAATCATTTCCTGCCTGTGGAAATCTATCTTCTGCAGCTGGAGCGAGGTGTCACGGTATTTCTTGACATTGGTCTCCTCGTAGTCCGAGCCGTCGTACAGGATGAAAGAAAGGTAGCTCTTGTCCTTGGACATCTTCATGAGGGCGGAATCGGCCAGCACAAGGCTTGTGTTTCCCTTGTTCTTGGTATGGTTATAGACCATGACCCCGTGCATCATCCCGCTTTCCTCGTCCCTGTCGTTCACGCGCAGGATATATCCCTCTATGCCGTTATAAAATGTACCAGTCGGAATCTTTATCTCTTCCTTGGTCCTGCCTATGTCGTCACGGAGAGTATATATCTTGTTGTAAGCTACCGGAATGAGGTTGTTGGACACGAAGAACGCGCCTATGCTTATCAGGACGCATACAGCCCCGAGCGGCACGAGGACCCTCTGGAGCGAGATGCCGGCGGCCTTGATGGCCAGAAGCTCATTGTTCTCGCCGAGCGTTCCGAGGGTCATCATTGACGCAAGCAGGGTGGCAAGAGGCAGTGACAGGGGAAGCAATGTGGCGCTTCCCCAGCCGAGGAACTCAAGTATTACCTTGAAGCTCAGTCCCTTGCCGACCAGCTCATCAATGTACAGCCACAGGAACTGCATCATGAGGATGAACACCACGACCAGCAGGATCGCTATGAACGGTCCTATGAAAGACTTTATTATGAACCGGTCGAGTTTCTTCATCTTTGGCTCTCTTTCCTGATTTATCTTGTAGCTGCTTCAATCATCTTTGCGAGTGCGTCCTTCAGGCCTTCCGGGTTCTTTCCTCCCGCTGTCGCGAGTCCGGCCTGTCCACCACCTCCTCCGAGGATGAGCTTTGCGGCTTCGCGCACATCCGCACCGGCATTGTGACCTGCCTTCACGAGGTCCTCAGAGTACATGAGCAGAAGCTGAGGCTTCCCGGCCGACTCGAAAGCAGCCGCGATGACAAGGTTCTCCGCTTCTTTCTGAAGCATGAAAGCGGCATTCTTGAGCATTGCCGGGTCCATCTCATGGTCTATGCATACTACATTGATGCCGTTAATCACCTTTGCTATCTCTGTGAGCGAATGCTTGAGCGCTATGGTCTTCTCCTTGATGACCTCTTCCATCTTCTTCTTCAGCTCTTCGTTCTCGCTCACCATTTTCTTTATGGCCGCAGCGAGGTCCGGGGCATTGTTGAAGAAGGCCTTTGCCACGCGAAGGCTGTTTTCCATGCCGTCAACTACCATCTCTGCATGAAGTCCGGTGGTGGCCTCTATGCGGCGCACTCCGGCAGCTATGGCAGATTCTGACAAAATCTTGAAGAAACCGATGCGTCCTGTCGCAGATGCATGTGTACCTCCGCACAGCTCGCATGACTCTCCGAATTTCACCACGCGCACAGTGTCTCCGTATTTTTCACCGAAGAGTGCCATGGCCCCCATCTGCTGTGCCTCCTCCATTGTGGCGTTACGGTTTTCGTCAAGCCGGCTGTTCTCCCTTATCAGGGCGTTGACTCTCTTCTCCACACGGTCGAACTGCTCGTCAGTAAGCTTCTCGAAGTGCGAGAAATCGAAACGGAAGTATCTGTCGCAGACATATGAGCCTTTCTGCTCCACGTGTGTGCCGAGAATTTCGCGCAATGCCCTGTGCAGCAGGTGGGTGGCAGTGTGGTTGTTCTCTATGGCGGTCCTCCTTTCCTTGTCAACATGGAGGCTGAAGCTTTCCGTGCAGTCGGATGGTATGCGCTCCGCGACATGTATCGTCAGATTGTTTTCCTTTATTGTATCCGTGATGAGTATCTTCTCGCCGCTCTCCGAAACGATATATCCGGTGTCGCCGACCTGGCCTCCCATCTCGCCGTAGAAAGGTGTGCGCTCGAAAACGAGCTGGTACATTGTCTTGTTCTTGGCCTTGACGGTGCGGTGTCTTGTGAGCTGCACGCCTTCGATGTCGGTTCTGTCGTATCCGAGGAACTCGATATTCTCGCAACGGGTGAACTCAACCCAGTCGCCGGACTCTATCGCAGTGGCGTTGCGTGCCCTCTCCTTCTGTTTCAAAAGCTCGGCATTGAAGCCTTCAAGGTCTATCTTGAAGCCGTTTTCGGAAGCGATAAGCTCAGACAGGTCGATAGGGAAGCCGAATGTGTCGTATAGGGTGAAAGCGTCCTCGCCGGATATCGTCATTCTCTCCTTGGACTTCTCCATGATGTTGTCCATCAGGCGTATGCCCCTGTCGAGAGTGCGGAGGAAAGCCATCTCCTCTTCTTTGATGACCCTTTCTATAAGTGTCTGCTGGCTGATGATCTCAGGATAGAATTCTCCCATGTCATCTGCAAGCTGGCTGACGAGACGGCACAGGAAAGGCTCGTTGAATCCGAGGAAAGTGTAGCCGTAGCGCACTGCGCGCCTGAGGATTCTCCTGATTACATAGCCCGCCTTTACATTTGAAGGAAGCTGTCCGTCGGCAATCGAGAAGCTGATTGCCCGGATATGGTCCGCGATTACGCGCATGGCCACGTCCTTCTTGGCGTCGGTGCCGTATTTCTGGCCGGAAAGCTCTTCAATCTTGTGAATCATTCCGGTGAACACATCTGTGTCATAGTTGCTCTGCTTGCCCTGGAGAGCCATGCAGAGGCGCTCGAAGCCCATGCCCGTGTCAACATTCCTGTTCGGCAGAAGTTCAAGTTCTCCGCTTGCCTTGCGGTTGTACTGCATGAACACGAGGTTCCATATCTCTATCACAAGGTGATGTCCCTTGTTCACAAGCTCCCTTCCAGGAATAGCGGCAATCTCCTCATCGCTCCTGAGGTCGATGTGTATCTCGCTGCATGGTCCGCACGGGCCTGTGTCGCCCATCTCCCAGAAGTTGTCGTGCTTGTTTCCGAGCAGAATCCTGTCCTCCGGAAGATATTTTTTCCATGCCTCCATTGCCTCTGTGTCGAGCTTGGTCCCGTCTTCTTCAGAACCTTCGAACACAGTCGCATAGAGCTTTCCGCTGTCTATTTTATATACTTCGGTAAGAAGTTCCCATGCCCAGTCAATGGCTTCTGTCTTGAAATAGTCGCCGAAGCTCCAGTTTCCGAGCATCTCGAACATGGTGTGGTGGTATGAGTCGTGTCCCACTTCCTCAAGGTCATTGTGTTTTCCGCTGACCCTCAGGCATTTCTGACTGTCGGTCACGCGAGGCCATTTCGGTGCGCTGTTTCCGAGGAACCAGTCCTTGAACTGGTTCATCCCTGCGTTTGTGAACATCAGTGTCGGGTCATTCTTAACTACCATAGGTGCAGAAGGCACTATCTGGTGGCCTTTTGAAGCGAAGAAGTCCAAAAAGGCCTTTCTGATTTCTTTAGAGGTCATATTTCTTTTAATTATTATCATTCTCCATATGCCCCGGCCACACGGCCCTGCAGGCATAATAACCCGCAAAATTACAACTTTTTTCTTATTTTATAAAGCAATGAAGCGGAATTTGGCTATCTTTGCGCCATGTCCAAGAAACGAAACATTATTTTAAGGGGCAGGTCACGCGTATATAGGACGGCATTTCTCTTTGCCGTCAGCATCGTCATGACCGGTCTCTATGCGCATATCTATGTATCAGTACTCGGCCTGGATCTGCCCAAGACCGCCATTCTCAAGAAAAAGAATGCTGAATGGTGCTCCAAGATAGAAGTGCTGGACAGGCATCTGGATGAGTGTGATGCCACTCTCTCTGCCCTGCAGATGAGGGACGATGACATTTACCGCTCCATCTTCGGTATGAATGAGATTCCGGCTGAGGTCCGGAACGCCGGTTTCGGCGGAGTCAACAGATATGCCCATTATGATGAGGCCGACAGGAACGGCCTGCTCAAGAGGGCCGCAATCAGGCTTGACATGCTCACAAAGAAGTCATATGTGCAGAGCAAGTCTTTTGATGAGGTTGCGGAACTTTCCCGCCGTGCAGGTGAGATGGCCCTTTGCATACCTGCCATCCCTCCCGTGGACCCTTCTCCAGGCAAATGCCGGATATCAAGCAGCTTCGGCTACAGGTCTGACCCTTTCAGCGGCCGGTCTGCCAGGCATACGGGCGTGGATTTCGCCCTTAAACCAGGCAATCCCGTATATGCCACAGGTGACGGCGTGGTGGAGACGGTGAAATTCGAATTTTTCGGCTACGGAAACCAGGTGGTGGTGAACCATGGCTTCGGTTATAAGACAAGATATGCGCACATGAAATCCATCGGAGTGGTGGAGGGAATGAAGGTGAAGCGCGGGGAGTGCCTCGGGCTGAGCGGAAATTCCGGTAAGTCTTCCGGCCCGCATCTTCATTATGAGGTCCTTTATAAGGGGAATCATGTGAATCCGGCGAATTATTATGACTTGTCCGTCTCGTCCGAGGAATATGCAGTTATGGTGCATGGCGCTCCGGAAGCTTCTGAACTGGTGGCCATGCATCCTTCTCACACAGGAAGGAGAGGCCGCTCATGAGCCGTATCAATGTGACAGGACCGGGAAAAAAGAAGCCGAAGGCTGGGGCATGGGCGATAATAAAGCGCGTGCTTATTTTCTTTGTCTCGACAATATCCATGGCGGTCCTCTATTATGCTATTTTCTCCCTGTTCTTCAGTACGGACACGGAGCGCAGGCTTGAGCAGGAGAACGCCATGTATGAGCGTGAGCTTGCCGTGCTCGGGCAGAAAGAAAAACTGCTTTCAGATGTGATAGACGGCCTGGCCGCAAGGGATGACAAGATTTACGGGGAGATATTCGACGCTCCGGCTCCGGCCATGGACCCGTTTTCTTCCCTTGATTTTCTGGCGGGAATCGATTCTGTCCCGGATGACAACCTTGTCAGGCATGTGGCCCTGAAGCTGTCTTCTCTTGAGAGCGGAGCAGCTTCGGTTGAAGACAATTTCCGGCATGTGATGTCAGCGCTTTCTGACAGCGGTTTCGTGATGCCGCCGATGACAGCCCCTCTTTCTGATTTCACTTTCGCCCAGACCGGGGCGTCTGTAGGGGAGAAGATGAATCCGTTCTACAAGATAGAGATGCGTCATAACGGACTTGATGTCATCGCCCCTTCCGGCACGCCGGTTTATGCGGCGGCGGACGGTGTCGTGGCTGATGTGATACGCTCGCGCAAAGGGCTTGGCAATGTGGTTGTCGTGGCCCATGACGGAGACTATGTGACAAAGTATGCCCACCTTGAAGACGTTGTCGCTGTGAAAGGCCGCAAGGTCACCAAGGGGACTCTGCTCGGGAATGTCGGCGTGTCGGGCAATTCTTTTGCCCCTCATCTTCATTATGAGGTATGGCGTGACACGGTGGCGCTCGACCCTGTGAACTTCTTTTTTGCTTCTGTAAGTCCGGATGATTATGTTAATATGCTGATAATGTCCGCATCTGTAGGCCAGTCCATGGATTAGCCTGCCGGACAATGACTCTTTAGATATAACGGATATGGAGAAATACCTTTATACTATAGGTGAGGTCGCCGTAATCCTTGGCGAGAGCACGTCTCTTGTCAGGTTCTGGTCAAATGAGTTTCCAAAATTCATCCGTCCGCAGAGAAATGCCAAGGGAAACCGCCTGTTCACAAGGGAGGATGTGGAGATGTTCAAGCAGATTCATCTTCTTGTCAAGGTGGAGGGACTGACTCTTGAAGGGACAGCCAAGAGGCTTGCCGGTGAAAAGACGGATGTTGTAAACAAGGCACGCGTGCTTGAGTCGCTGAGGGCGGTCAGACAGCAGCTTGCGGAAATAAGGGAGGAACTGAAATGAAATATAAGGTAAGCGATGTAATCGCGGCGATTGAGGCATTCGCTCCGGTGTCGGTGCAGGAGAAGTGGGACAACAGCGGCCTTTGCATAGGTTCGCCGGATGCGGAGGCAAGTTCCGTGCTTCTTGCCCTGGACTGTACACCTGAACTTGTTGATGAAGCGATTGAGTGCGGCGCAGATATGATAGTGACTCATCACCCGCTGATATTCTCGGGTCTGAAGCGCATTACGTCGGATGATCCCGTGGGAGCGGCAGTGACAAAGGCTGTCCGTGCCGGGATTTCCGTATATGCGGCACATACGAGCGCGGACAAGGTGATGGCCGGCGTCAGCGGTGCCATGGCGTCAAGGCTCGGTCTTGAAAACATAACCTTGCTGGAGGATGACGGAAACGGATACGGGCTGGGAGCGGTCGGTGACCTTCCGGTTCCATTGTCAGCAGGGGAGGCCGCGGCTCTTGTCAAGGAGCGTTTTTCCCTGAAAATGCTCCGCTCCTCACGTCCTGTGGCGGGCAAGATAACCAGGGTTGCCATGTGCGGCGGTTCGGGAGGCTCGCTTATAGGTGCGGCAAGGGCCGCCGGTGCCCAGCTTTATCTCAGCGGGGACATCTCATACCACAATTTCTTCACCTGGGGAGACTTCATGATAATGGATGTGGGGCATTACGAGAGTGAGATAGAGATAGTTGACATTTTATTTTCCCTGATAAAGAAAAATTTTCCTACCTTTGCAGTTCGCATTACACGGAATATATATAGTAACCCGATATTTTATTATTAAGCGATATGGCTAAAAAGACAAAGAAAATCGAAACTCCCATCGACCAGAGGGAGACTTTCGTGTCCATCCAGAAGAACTTTGCTGACTCTGACCTGAGTGTTCCGGAGAAGCTCAAGACTTTGTATGCGCTCCAGCAGGCCGACACCGCTATCGACAAGATTCTCCAACTCCGCGGAGAGCTTCCTGTCGAGGTGGAGAACCTTGAGGCTGAGATTGCCGAGCTGAAGGCAAAGTCCGCTCACATTGCAGGACAGATTGAGGAGTACAACAAGTTCATCGCTGAGAACAAGTTCAACATCACTGACTGTGATGCCCAGATGGAGAAGTACAAGGCTCAGCTTGAGAACATAGCCAACAGCCGTGAGTATGACTCCCTAAACAAGGAGATAGAGAACCAGGGACTTCTCCGCCAGATTGCCGAGAAACATATCGGCGAGGCCAAGGAGCGCATTTTTGACAAGAAGAATGAGCTTGAGGTGATAAAGGAGAAGATTTCAATAAGGACAGATGACCTAAAGGCAAAGAAGGAGGAACTTGCCAACATCGTGGAGTCCACCGCAAAGGACGAGGAGAAGCTCCGTGCCAACAGGGATGCCTGCGCCGCCAAGATTGATGACAGGACTATGAACGCATATGACCGCATCAGGCAGAGCTTCACGAACCATCTCGCAGTTGTGTCCGTGTTCAACGGGGACTCTTGCGGAGGATGCTTCAACACTATAGCTCCGCAGAGGCTCATCGACATAGCCGCCAACAGGAAGCTTATAATCTGCGAACACTGCGGAAGGATTCTTGTGAACCCTGACTTCGAATAAGCCGCAGGAAATATGGCTGAACCGGGAAAGAGAAAATCGGTCAGAAGCAAAGGTCCGGGAGTAAATCTGGACACATTAGGGCTTGAGATGGGAAACAGACCGCCTCAAGCTCTTGATGTCGAAGAGGCTGTCCTCGGCGCGCTTCTGATAGAGCCGAACTGCATTGACGAGGCTATGGACGAGCTTACGTCAAGTTGTTTCTATAGCGACAAGCACAAGATGGTCTTCAATGCCATGCGCTCCCTTACCAATGAGCATGTGGCCCTGGACATCCTGTCCGTGACGCAGAAACTCAAGTCGGAAGGAAATCTGGAGGCTGTCGGCGGAACGGTCGCCCTTGCGCAGCTGTCACAGAAAATCGGTGCGGCCGCGCATATCGAGTATTACATAAGGATACTCAAGCAGAAGTGCATACAGAGGGAGCTCATCACCGCATCATACGAGATTCTCAAGACTTCATATGATGAGTCGGTCAATGTGGATGACCTCATCGACCAGGCCCAGACCAAGGTGTTTGCGGCCATCCAGAACAATGTCAAGAGGGATGTCCAGGAAATCGGAAAGGTCGTGAATGAGGCCCTGGAGGATATCCAGCGCCTGCAGAAGTCCTCAGGACTCAGCGGAGTTCCGTCCGGATTCCCGTCGCTTGACAAGATTACCCAAGGATGGCAGGCCTCGGACCTTATCATACTTGCGGCCCGCCCGTCTGTGGGAAAGACTGCGTTTGTGCTCAACCTTGCGAGGAATGCTGCAGTGGATTTCAACATGCCTGTGGCTTTCTTCTCTCTTGAGATGCCTTCAATCCAGCTTGCGAAACGTATGATGGTCTCGGAGACGAGGCTCAATGCGGACAAGTTCAGGGGAGGTGAGCCTATACGCGACTGGGAGTGGGAGCAGCTCGACATCCAGCTCAAGAGGCTCGTCAAGGCTCCGATGTATATTGATGATACCCCGTCGCTTCCGGTGATGGAGTTCCGTTCTAAGGTTAAGAAGCTGGTGAAGCAGAAAGGAGTAAGGCTTATTGTGGTCGATTATCTCCAGCTTATGCAGGGACCTTCGGAGCTGCGCGGTATGCGTGAGCAGGAGGTCGCGGCCATATCGAGGACACTCAAGGCTACGGCCAAGGAGATGAATGTGCCTATAATCGCCTTGTCACAGCTGTCCCGCCAGTCAGAGAACAGGCAGGGAAGCAACCGAAGGCCGCAGCTTAGCGACTTGCGCGAGTCCGGTTCAATCGAGCAGGATGCGGATATGGTTGTATTCATACACAGATATGACTATCAGGGACTTTCCGATAATCCGGACGATGTGGGAAGGACACAGATAATCATAGCCAAGCACAGGAACGGTGCTATTGCTGATATTGACATGAAATTCCGTGCTGACGAGGTGCGTTTCGTCGATGAGTCTGAAAGTCTTGTCAGTCAGGCTGATATGCAGCCTGTAGGCTCTGCCATGAATGATGATGCCCTGCCTCCGGCCGGAATGATGGGGCCGTCTGTCGGGCCTCCGGACGAGTTTGGCCCGAATGGTGAATGGTGATTCCCCTAAGGAAATCATCAATTATTATGCAATGAGACTTTTGACGCCAATTATTGCCTTCTCATTCCTCGCTCTTGTCGCCTCGGGTGCGCGGGAAAAGAACGGATACGGAAAAACATCCTGTGTCCCGGTAAGGACATCAGGAGGAGACTCACTCGCTTTCGGGGCTGGAGAGAAACTTACATTCACGGTCCATTATAAATGGGGTGCCGTCAATTCTGACGTTGGAACCGGAACCGTAAGCCTCGACACTGTACGCTTCAATGGCGAGAAAGCTTTCCGATGCACCGTATATGGGAAGACGAGCCGGATTTATGACCTGTTCTTCAAGGTCCGCGAGGATTTCAGGTCGTGGTTTACCTGTGACGGGCTGAGGCCGCTTAAATTCACTCGTGACACCCAGGAGGGAAGCTACAGGGCCAGGAATACCTACCTGTACGACTGGAACGGAGATGACCCGCATATTGATGCGGATGTATATTCGACAAGCTCGGGCGAGAGGTCTCTGGAAATGCCTCTGACGCCCTGCACTTATGATTTGCCCGCCCTTTTCTTTTTTGCAAGGAATATGGACATGGACAATGTCGAGGTGGGGAAGAGGTATCCGATGACTTTCGCAATAGATGATGACATATATAATGTATATTTCATCATGCTTGGCCGTGAGACGAAAAAGGTCAAGGGACTTGGAAACGTCAGGACAGTGAAGTTTGCCGCCAAGCTCCTTGCCGGCGAAGTGTTCAACGGAGAGGAGGACATGATTATATGGATATCGGATGATGACAACAGGGTGCCTGTGTATTTCGAGGCTCCGATTCTTGTCGGCACTGCTTCAGGCAGGCTCAGCGCTTATGAGGGGCTGAAGCATCCTTTCTCATCGCTTTCGGGACAGAAAAAATATTGATTTAGTATGAAGAGCAGAGATGAAATAGCTCATGACGGTAAGATTGTAGAGATAACGCCTGAATTCACTTCGGTGGAGATAATCGCATCTTCCGCATGTTCCTCATGCCACGCCAAGGGCATGTGCGGGGTTTCGGAGGAGGAACGCAAGGTCATAATGCTTCCCACGGACCCGTATGCGTCCTGGGAGGAAGGCGACAATGTGCGGGTATTCATGAAAAAGAGCATGGGGCTCAAGGCTGTATGGATATCTTATGTCATCCCTTTGGCGGTTTTAATGATTTTAATATTATCTTTGTCGCCCGTTATCGGCAATGAGCCTCTGAGGGGACTTGCTGCCATAGCCGGAGTGGCTGTCTATTATCTGTTTGTCTGGCTCTTCAGGGACAGGCTTGCGGATGAATTTGTCTTTTATATAAAGGAGAAATGACCCTGCCGGAAACAACAACTAAATTATAACTATAATGACACAAACGATTATCTGGACTATTGCAATCCTCACGCTCCTTGGAGTCGTGCTTGCGGTGGTCCTTTACCTTGTTGCAAAGAAGTTCAAGGTGGAGGAAGACCCGAGAATCGACGAGGTGGAGAAGGTATTGCCTGGTGCGAACTGCGGAGGCTGCGGACATGCCGGCTGCCGTGCATTCGCACAGTCTTGCGTTGAGGCTCCGAACCTGGACAACAATTTCTGCCCTGTCGGAGGCAATGACGTTATGCAGAAAGTTGCATCAGTTCTCGGACTTGAGGTTGCCGCAAAGGAACCTATGGTTGCCGTGGTGCGCTGCAACGGGACATGTGAGATGCGTCCCCGCACGAATGAGTACGGCGGATACAATTCATGCCGTGTTAAGGCTGCCCTATACAGCGGTGACACCGGCTGTGCATTCGGCTGCCTGGGCTGCGGAGACTGTGTTGCCGCATGCCAGTTCGGCGCCATCTCAATGGACCCTGCGACAGGTCTTCCTGTTGTTGACGAGGAAAAATGTACTGCTTGCGGTGCGTGCGTAAAGGCATGCCCGAAATCCATCATTGAGCTTCGCAACAAGGGACGCCGCAACATGAGGGTGTTTGTATCATGCGTGAACAAGGACAAGGGAGCTGTAGCCCGCAAGGCCTGCTCAGCTGCATGCATCGGTTGCGGAAAGTGCGCGAAAGTCTGTCCTTTCGATGCCATCACTGTGGAGAACAACCTTGCCTACATTGATTTCGCCAAATGCAAGCTCTGCAAAAAATGTGTGGCAGAGTGTCCTACAGGGGCAATCCATGCGGTGAATTTCCCTGTTGTCAACAAGCCTGCGGCTCCGGCTGCACCTGTACAGGCAGCGGTTCCGGCAAAGGAAGCCCAGCCTGCGGACCAACCTAAAGCAAAGGAGGAATAGAATGATGAAGACATTTTCAATAGGCGGAATACATCCTGCCGACAGCAAGATTTCCAAAGATTGCAGGATTGAGGTGCTTCCTCTTCCTTCAAAGGTGTTCATTTCAATGGCGCAGCATCTCGGCGCGCCTGCTGTTCCGGTTGTGAAGGCGGGTGACAAGGTGAAGGCCGGACAGGTCATTGCCGAGCCGGCCGGATTCATTTCGGCATATGTGCATTCTTCAGTGTCCGGTACAGTTAAGTCTGTCGGACCGCGCAAGGATATTGCCGGAAACAACATGGTGCATGTGGAGATAGATGTTGAAGGAGACGAGTGGGCTGATGGCATTGATCTTTCTGACAAGCTTGTCACTGAGATTCCTGAAGACGTCAAGGCTATCCTTGAGAAAATCAAGCTCAACGGAGTTGTGGGTCTCGGCGGAGCAACCTTCCCTGCCCATGTCAAGCTTTGCCCCCCTCCGGGCAAGAAGGCCGAGTGCCTCATACTGAACGGAGCAGAGTGCGAGCCGTATCTGACTTCCGACTATCGCATCATGCTCGAGAGAAGCCGCGAGATTGTGGTCGGAGCGGCGATAATGAAGCATGTCCTCGGAGGCTGCCGCACTGTAATCGGAATTGAGGAGAACAAGCCTGAGGCCATAAGGGTGATGTCCGAAGCGGTAGCTGAGCTTCAGAAGTCTGCAAAAGGATATGAGGGCATTTCTGTGATGTCCCTTAAGAAAAAATATCCGCAGGGAGGAGAGAAACAGCTCATCGACGCAGTCATGGGGCGTCAGGTCAAGTCCATGGGGCTTCCTATAGATGTCGGTGCAGTCGTGCAGAATGTGGCCACTTCGCTTGCGGTATATGAGGCGGTGCAGAAGAACATGCCTCTTGTCACTAATGTGCTTACAGTAACCGGAGATTGCCTTCCTGCTGACAGGCAGCATAACTACAAATTCCGCATCGGAATGCCGCTTTCATATGTGGCTGAGTATGCGGGAGGAGTGCCTGAGCAGGCTGCCAAGATAATCAGCGGTGGTCCTATGATGGGAAAAGCCATCGCAAATCCGGATGCCGCTACGGTTAAAGGCTCATCATCGCTCCTGTACCTCACTGCAGCACAGACGGTGCGCCAGGCCGAGTCCGCCTGCATCCGTTGCGGAAAATGTGCTGACGCATGTCCTATGGGACTCGAGCCGTTCCTTCTGAACAAATATGCAAGAAACGGAATGATGGACGAGCTTGAGGAGAATGCCGTGCAGGACTGCATCGAGTGCGGATGCTGCCTGTACAGCTGCCCTGCGAACATTCCTCTTCTGGATATAATCCGCATTGCCAAGGGTGATGTAATCCGCATAATCAGGGGAAGGGCCGCCCAGAAAAAATAATAACGAATCTAACAACTGAACAACAAGATGGATAAACTTTTGGTTTCACCTTCACCGCATCTTCACGCAAAGACATCTACGACGTCCCTGATGCGTGACGTGGTGATTGCAATGTTGCCGGCAGTGGTCGTGTCCGTACTTTTCTACGGATGGTCGGAGCTGCTCATCCTCGGGGTGAGCGTGGCTTCATGCGTGCTGCTCGAGTACCTCATTACGAAATATCTGCTCAAGAGGCCTTGCACCGTAGGGGACTGGTCAGCAGCCGTTACAGGTGTGCTTCTTGCGCTCAATCTTCCGGCCACTACCCCATGGTGGGTGGTGCTTATCGGAGCAATCGTCGCAATCGGAGTCGCAAAAATGACTTTCGGAGGCATAGGACAGAATCTTTTCAACCCTGCCATCGCAGGACGTGTGTTCCTTCTTATATCTTTCCCTACCTATATGACAGACTGGACAAGGCCGCAGGGATTCATCGGGAACGGTCTTGACGCAATGACAGGCGCCACTCCTCTCGGAATGGTGAAAGAGGGAGGAATCAGTGCCGTAGCTGACCTGGACTACCTTGATATGCTTTTCCATAATATAGGCGGTTCTGCCGGAGAGCTTTCAGCACTTGCCATCCTTGCAGGTTTCGTGTATCTGCTTGTGCGCAGGGTAATCAAGCCTTACATCACGCTTTCAATCCTTGCTACGGTGGCCATATTCTCCGGAATATTCTGGGCGGTGAATCCTGCCGAATATACCGGCCCTCTCTTCAACCTTCTCACCGGAGGTATCCTGCTGGGTTCCGTATTCATGGCTACCGACTATGTCACATCTCCTATGAGCAATCTCGGCGGAGTGATATTCGGAGTCGGAATAGGTGTGCTTACCATGCTCATCAGGTATTTCGGGGCATATCCGGAGGGCGTGTCATTCGCTATTCTCATAATGAACTCGACGGTTCCGCTCATCAACAAGTGGTGCCATTCAAGAAAATACGGGAGGGCATAGGCTATGGCAGTAAAATCATCATTCATGAATATGGCGGTATGCCTTATGGCAATCTGCCTTGTGTGCTCTTCTGTGCTCGGTGGCATGTATGCCCTTACCAAGGAGCCTATTGACAAAGCTTCTGCCCTGAAGAACAGCACTGCCATCAAGGAGGTGCTTCCTGATGCGGCTTCCGTAATTGAAGAAGACAGGACCGTGGAGCTTGACGGCAAGACCTATGTCTATAATCTCGCATATGACGAGTCCGGGGAGGTTGTGGGCTGTGCCCTCAATGTGACTTCTGACGGCTTCGGCGGACCGATTCTTATAAAGGTCGGCTTTGACAGGAACGGCGTCATCTGGAATACCAAGGTGCTCTCTCAGGCTGAGACTCCTGGACTTGGTGCCAAATGCAAGGAACCTAAGTTCGCAGACCAGTTCAAGGGCTTTGACCCGGCTGAGAAGACGCTTGCCGTAAGGAAAGACGGAGGTGACGTGGATGCCATTACGGCTTCTACAATCACTTCAAGGGCATATGCCGCTGGCCTTGCTCTTGCAGTCAGGGTTTTCAATGCCATAGGGCAGACTCCTATGCTGCTCATGGACGGGTGCTGCACAGAGGCTGCGGAGTGTGGAGAATGTTCCGTGGAAGAGTGCGGTGCATGCCAGGACGGAGAGTGCGAGGCTTGCCAGAATGGTTCATGCGGTGACGGACAGTGCTGCGAAGGTAAAACAAAATGACAGGAGGATTTGAAATGGGAAAATTACAGCTTATAACAAAAGGCCTCATAAAGGAGAACCCTACTTTCGTCCTCCTTCTGGGAATGTGTCCTACACTGGCCACTACGACTTCCGCCATCAACGGAATGAGCATGGGACTTGCTACAATGTTCGTCCTCGTGCTTTCCAACATGGCAATCTCACTCATCGCGCCTTATGTTCCTGACAAGGTGCGCATCCCTTCATACATCGTAGTCATAGCCACTTTCGTGACTGTGCTCGAGCTTGTCATGAAGGCCTACGTCCCTGACGTTTACGAGACTCTCGGACTTTTCATCCCGCTCATCGTGGTGAACTGTATCGTGCTCGGACGTGCCGAGGCTTTCGCAAACAAGAACAATGTCATTGACTCCGCTCTTGACGGCCTTGGAATCGGACTCGGCTTCACAGTGTCGCTGACAGTGCTCGGACTTGTGCGCGAGCTTCTCGGAAACCTCTCTCTCTTCGACTGGAAATTCGCTGAGAGCGACGGAATCCTCGCATTCGTCCTTGCGCCGGGAGCCTTCCTTGCGCTCGGCTATCTTATCGTGATATTCAGAAAACTGACATCTAAAAAAGCAGAGTAGCCATGGAATTCATATTGATAATAATTTCAGCAGTATTCGTAAACAATATCCTGCTGTCGCAGTTCCTCGGAATCTGCCCGTTCCTCGGAGTGTCAAACAAGCTCAGCACTGCAGCCGGAATGTCAATGGCGGTGTGTTTCGTCATTACATTGGCCACAGTAGTGACCTATCTGCTCAACATGCTCCTTGTGAACTTCAATCTGGAGTTCCTTCAGACAATATCGTTCATCCTGGTCATCGCCGCCCTTGTCCAGATGGTGGAAATTGTGCTCAAGAAAATCAGCCCTGCGCTCTATTCGGCCCTGGGAATCTTCCTTCCGCTCATAACCACCAACTGTGCGGTTCTCGGAGTTGCACTGACTGTCGTGCAGAAGTCTTCTCCTTTCGCAGCTGCTGCGGACGGGATGTTCAATCTCGGTGAGGCTGTGGTATATGCGTTCGCGACATCACTGGGCTTCGGTCTTGCAATGGTATTGTTCGCCGGACTCCGTGAGCAGCTTTCACTGAACAATGTCCCTAAGGCATTCAAGGGCGTTCCTATCGCTCTTGTTACGGCAAGCATCCTTGCGATGGCCTTCATGGGATTCTCCGGACTTGTATAAGACTATGTCCTGCGATTTTGACGGCAACAGGGCCGGGGCAGCCGTTGAGTGGCTTGACCTCGGCCTTGCCTTTATGAGGGAGGCCCGTTTCGGAGATGCCGTGAATGCCCTGAGGATGGCCGCGGAAGCTCCCGATGCCGATGATGCTGTCCGCCGGAAATCCATGGCCGCCATAGAGGTAATCGGCGACATCAACGGCTTTGTCAACACCGACCTTATGAATCCTTAGGCAGGCCGGAATGCCCCGTATTTTTCGTCCGGATGTTGCTCCTGTCAGTTGTCCGCTACCTTTTTTTTGACTATATTTGCCGCTCGGTTTGTGTGGGGAGGATTAGGTGCCGGCTTTGAAACGTTAACGGAATAATATATGAAGGTATCTGTCATTATGGGTTCGACCAGCGACTATGAGATAATGTCGCAGGCCGTGAAAGTTCTTGAAGATCTCGGGATTGAGTATGAAAAAAGGGTGATAAGCGCCCACAGGACTCCTGACCTCATGTTCGAATATGCCAAGTCGGCAAGGGAGCGCGGAATCGGCGTCATCATTGCCGGGGCAGGCGGAGCGGCGCACGTGGCCGGAGTCGTCGCCGGAATGACGACTGTGCCGGTGATAGGCGTGCCTATCCAGACAAAGGCTCTCGGCGGCATGGACTCTCTTCTTTCCATCGTGCAGATGCCGGGCGGGATACCGGTGGCCACTATGGCTATCAACGGCTCCAAGAATGCGGGCCTTTTTGCGGCGCAGATACTTGCGCTGACTGACTCGGCACTTGCCCAAAGGCTTCAGGAGTTCAGGAAAGAGCAGACACAGAAAGTTCTTGAGGCTACTATCTGAATGAATTACAAAGACAAATAGCAAGGTGGCGTGCATCCGGCCCTGTGGACCGGAAAGGCATTCCACCCTTTTCTTTTTTAGTTATGAATAAGAATTATCGCATTTACGTTGAAAAGTACCCTGAGTTTCAGGTCGAGGCACGCAGTCTCCTTGGGGAACTGAACGAAAACCTGCAGCTTGACCTGCCGTCCCTCAGGTACCTTAATGTCTATGACCTTTTCGGGTTCACAGGAGAGCTTCTCGAAAAGAGCCGCTACAGCGTGTTCGGGGAGATTGTCACTGACAGCGTTACGGACACATGTGACCTTACGGGCACAAAATACATTGCCGTGGAGTATCTTCCGGGGCAGTTTGACCAGAGGGCGGCGTCGGCCGTCGATTGCGTGAGGCTCATAGATCCTTCCGCCAAGGTCGGAATCAAGAGCTCGAGGCTCATAATCCTTCCGGGAGACACGTCCGATGAAGTGGTTGCCAAAATCAGGCATTATTACATCAATACCGTGGAGTCCCGTGAGAAGGACCTTTCGAAGCTCGTCGGAACTGAACAGCCTGAGGTTGCTCCTGTTCCGGTGCTTGAGGGGCTGCGCGAGCTTCCAGAGGAGGAACTTGCCGGATATTGCCGCAAGATGGGGCTGGCCATGAATGCCGATGACCTGCGCGAGGTCGTGAAATATTTCAGGTCGGAGGGACGTGACCCGTTCGAGACGGAGCTGCGCATCCTTGACACATACTGGAGCGACCATTGCCGTCACACGACTTTCACAACTGAGCTTGAGGACATACAGGTTGAGGACTCGTTCATCAAGGGAGAAATTGAGGGCACGCTGAACCTCTACATGAAGATACGCAAGGAACTCGGACGCGAAAACAAGGGTCTGAATCTCATGGATATGGCCACTGTAGGCGCCCGCTATCTCAAGTCGAAGGGACTGCTTGACGACATGGAGGTCAGCGAGGAGAACAACGCATGCAGCATATATGTGGATGTGGACATCGTTGATGACGGGGGAAGCATGTCAACCGAGAAATGGCTTCTCCAGTTCAAGAACGAGACGCATAACCACCCTACTGAAATCGAGCCTTTCGGAGGTGCCGCAACATGTCTTGGAGGCGCAATACGTGACCCTCTCTCGGGGCGTTCTTATGTTTATCAGGCAATGAGGGTTACCGGTGCCGGCGACATCTGCCAGAGCGTTGCTGACACTATTCCTGGAAAGCTTCCGCAGAGCATAATCAGCCGCAAGGCTGCGCACGGCTATTCAAGCTACGGAAATCAGATAGGACTTGCAACTACTCATGTCCGTGAGGTGTATCATGACGGATATGTTGCCAAGAGGCTTGAGGTCGGCGCGGTAGTAGGTGCTGTGAAGGCAGAGAACGTGCGCCGTGAAAGCCCTTCTCCGGGAGATGTCGTGCTGCTTCTTGGCGGACGTACCGGACGTGACGGTGTCGGCGGAGCTACCGGCTCATCGAAAGAGCACACTGAGGCTTCGCTCGAGACATGCGGCAGCGAGGTGCAGAAAGGAAATGCGCCTGAGGAGAGGAAATTGCAGAGGCTTTTCCGCCGTCCAGAAGTGACAAGGCTCATAAAGAAGTCAAATGACTTCGGTGCCGGAGGAGTCAGCGTGGCCATAGGAGAACTTACAGACGGTCTTGACATATATCTTGACAGGGTCCCGGTGAAATACAGCGGCCTGAATTCGACAGAACTTGCAATCAGCGAGTCGCAGGAGCGCATGTCCGTTGTCGTGGAGTCCAAGGACAAGGAGGCCTTCATGGAGTTTTGCGCAAGCGAGAATGTAGAGGTGACACATGTGGCGGATGTGACTGACCTCGGACGCATGCGCATGTTCAACGGAGAAAAGCTTGTCGTTGACCTTTCACGCGAGTTCATCGACAGCGCCGGTGCAAAGCATTATTCGAAGGCCATAATCGGAGCAGTTGAACAGAGAAATCCGTTTAGCCGCGAGATTGAAGGCGAAACCCTCAAGGAGAAAGTCTGCAACAACCTCAAGGACCCGAATGTGGCTTCGCAGAAAGGCCTTATAGAGATGTTCGACTCAACTATCGGACGCTCTACGGTGCTGATGCCGTTCGGAGGCTGCCTGCAGTCAACCGAGACGCAGGTGTCCGTGCAGAAGCTTCCGACAGACGGATATACAGATACCGCGAGCATGATGGCATTCGGATACAATCCTTTCATTGCAAGCTGGAGCCCTTACCATGGAGCGGCATATGCTGTGGTTGAGGCTTGCTCGAAGGTCGTTGCTGCCGGAGGTTCATACGAGAAGATGCGTTTCTCATATCAGGAATATTTCGAGAGGATGACCGGATCAAAGTCATGGGGAAAGCCTGTCAGTGCCCTTTTGGGAGCATTGAAGATGCAGGTGGCCTTAGGCCTTCCTTCAATCGGAGGTAAGGATTCCATGAGCGGCACTTTCGAGAATATAAACGTGCCTCCAATGTTGATGGCATTCGGAATCACTACGGTTGACGCCGAAAACGTTATTTCCCCTGAATTCAAATGGGAGGGCAACAAAATATACCTCATCAGGCATACCCCGCTTGCTGATTATATGCCTGATACAGACCAGCTCAAGGCGAACTGGAAATACGTTCATGAGCAGATACTTCAGGAGAATATAGTTTCCGCATATGCCCTCGGTTTCGGAGGACTGGCGGAGGCAATCTGCAAGATGTCATTCGGAAACGGCCTTGACATCAAGGTGAATGTTGACGAGAGCACGCTCTTTGACTATGGATACGGCTCCATACTCGTGGAGTCGGAGACGGAGCTCGACTATCCTTATGCTGAACTTGTAGGAGAAGTGACTGACGGTGAGGAGAGCGAAATCGTACTCAACGGAAAGAAACTCGACATATTCGACCTCATGGAAGTCAACGGGCTGCGCTATTCACAGGTCTATCCTGCTACAGCAGAGGCTTACCATCAGAAGCTCATGCCTTCAGGAATGGAGGGAGTGAAGCCTCTTAAGGTAAAGAGGGCCGATTTGAAATATAAGGGCGAGCCAGTGGAGACCCCTGTGGTATATATACCGGTGTTCCCTGGAACCAACTGTGACTATGATTCCGCGAAGGCTTGGAGGAATGCCGGTGCGCAGGTGCGCATGAGTGTTTTCTGCAATCTTACGGAGGATGACATATTCAGCTCAATCGCCCGGATGAAGCAGAACATAGACGAGTGCCATGTGCTTATGCTCAGCGGAGGATTCTCTGCCGGAGATGAGCCTGACGGAAGCGGAAAATTCATTGCGAATGTATTGAACAATAAGGATATAGCCGATGCGGTGCATGCTCTGATAGACAGGGGGGGACTTATCTTGGGAATCTGCAACGGATTCCAGGCCCTGGTCAAGTCGGGACTCCTGCCTTACGGACGTCTGGGACAGGTGACCAAGGACAGCCCGACGCTTTTCCGCAATGACATCAACCGTCATATCTCGCAGATGGTGACAACGAGGGTGGCTACTGCAAATTCGCCTTGGCTCAAAGGCTTTGCAATCGGTGACCTGCATACGATAGCTGTCAGCCACGGAGAGGGCAAATTCGTTGTGAACGAGTCTCTTGCAAAGGAACTTTTCGCAAACGGACAGGTAGCTTTCCAGTATGTTGACCCTCTTGAGGAAGAGCCTACTATGGAGTCTCCTTACAACCCTAACGGCTCTTATTATGCAATCGAGGGAATCATAAGCCGCAACGGGCAGATTCTCGGAAAGATGGGCCATACTGAGCGCTTTGAAGGCAACCTTTTCAAGAACATCATGGATGAGGGTCTTGAGCAGCCGCTCTTTGACAATGCCGTAAGCTATTTCCGCGGGGAATGATCCGATGAAACAGTATATTATGAATCAAGAAAACAGAAACATATTTGCTGACGGGGAGATCCACCACGAGTGCGGGGTCTTCGGAATCTACGGTGTTCCAGATGCCGCCAACCTTACATATTACGGCCTGCATGCCCTCCAGCACAGGGGGCAGCAGGGCTGTGGCATCGTGGCGGTGAACCCTGACGGCCAGCTCAAGCGTGTCAAGGGTGACGGGCTTGTGATAGAGGTGTTCAATGAGGGCAATATCTCGAAGCTTCAGGGCAATATGGCCATAGGGCATGTGCGCTACACCACTGCGGACTGCAAGGGTGAGGAGAATATCCAGCCTTTCCTTTTCCGTCACGGGACAGGTGACTTCGCTATGGCCAACAACGGCAGCATAGTGAATTACAGCCGGCTCAGGAGTGAACTTGAGGACATGGGCAGCCTTTTCTGTTCTTCCTCTGACGCTGAGGTACTGGCGCATCTTATAAAGAAGCACGGGGCGGATTCGTCACGTCCGCGCATTGAGGCCATCATTGAGGCTCTGAAGCAGATTGACGGTGCGTTCGCGTTCGTGATAATGACCAGGAACCGCATCTATGCCTGCCGTGACAAGTACGGTTTCCATCCTCTTGCACTCGCAAAACTTGGTGACGGATATGTGGTGGCGAGCGAGACCTGTGCCTTCGATGTGCTCGGAGCCGAGTATATTCGTGACATCGAGCCAGGAGAGATTGTCACCATCGATCATCACGGAATCCGCAGCAGCTGCTATTCCGCACCGGAGCGCCATGCCATGTGCGCCATGGAATATGTATATTTCGCGCGTCCTGACAGCGATATCGAAGGATGCAATGTGCACAATTACAGGAAAGAGTCCGGAAGAATCCTTTTCAGGGAGTCGCCTGCCGAGGCTGACATCGTGATAGGAGTTCCGGATTCGTCTCTCAGCGCTGCGCAGGGCTATGCCGAGGCCAGCGGGCTTCCTTATGAGATGGGGCTTATAAAGAACAAGTATATCGGAAGGACCTTCATACAGCCGACCCAGTCAATGCGCGAGAAAGGGGTGAAGATGAAACTCTCACCGGTAAAGACTATCGTGAAGGGCAAGCGTATCGTGCTTGTGGATGACTCAATTGTGCGCGGAACTACTTCAAAGAAGATTGTCGGCATGTTGCGTGAGGCGGGTGCACTTGAGGTTCATGTGCGTATCGCCAGCGGCCCTCTCAAGACTCCTTGCTATTACGGTGTGGATATAACGACTCTTGACGAGCTTATAAGTTCCCGCTGTACACCGGAGGAGGTCTGCAAGATGATAGGTGCCGATTCACTGGCTTTCCTTTCACATGAGGGAATGCTCAAGGCCGGACACCGTAGTGACCTGTGCCTTGCTTGTTTCAACCAGAAATATCCTACTGATCTTTACGGAAAGGAATAAGGGCCTTATGTTTATAATGCAGAAACTGAGAGAATGGATGCTTCCGCTTGCGATGACTCTCGGGGCTTCATTGTATCTTATTTATCATAGCCTGCCGCAGTTGCATGCGGCAGGTCCTTTTTTGGAGAAGTCCGTGGGAGTGCTTCAGCCCCTGCTTATATTCTCCATGCTTTTCCTTACGTTCTGCAAGATAGAGCCGGGGGAGCTTAGGCCTCACGGCTGGCACTGGTGGCTGCTGCTGATTCAGGGCGGCTTGTTCACTGCCATCGGAGCGGCTGTCGCCGTGGCCGGGCGGCATGTTCATGCAGGCCATTCGGAATGGCTTGTGCTTGCGGAGAGCGCAATGCTGTGCCTTATCTGTCCGACTGCTACTGCTGCCGCTGTAGTGACGCGCAAGCTCGGAGGCGATGTGGCAGGCATTACTTCATATACGATTCTTATCAATATGCTGGCATCAGTGCTCGTGCCGCTTGTAGTGCCTTTCGTGCAGCCTGTGGAGGGACTGGATTTCGCTGTTGCATTCTGCATGATTGTAGCCAGGGTTTTCCCGCTTCTGATAATGCCGTGCCTTTGCGCATGGCTGGTGAGATATCTTCTGCCCAAGGTGCATTCGGCCCTGCTCGGATATTCCGACCTTCCGTTCTATATATGGGCCGTGTCGCTTACGCTGGCAATTGCAGTGACAACGAAGTCAATAGTACACAGCAAGATGGGGGTGCCGATGCTTTTGCTGATAGCTATGGTGTCCCTTGTGTGCTGCGTGTTCCAATTTGCCATGGGACATTTTGTCGGAAGCCGTTACGGCAGGCACCGTGGACGTCATAGCCGGAGGATAACGGCAGGGCAGTCGCTCGGGCAGAAAAACACAGTGTTCGCCATATGGATGGGATATACTTTCATGACGCCGGAGACGGCAATCGTGGGCGGAATGTACAGTATATGGCACAATCTCTATAATTCATGGCAGCTTGCAAGGGCGGAAAAGAATCACGGGGCGCATGAGGAGGAGTGAGGGGAAGAAAACTGTTGCTTGTGATTGTGCGATTGATTATTTTTGTGGCGGTTTTGACATATAAAAATGATGGGGGGGGGAAATATGAATAAGAACTCCGCAGCAGATGAAGCTGTGAAAAGATTTGCTCTGATAGGCGCGGCCGGATATGTCGCACCGCGGCATCTCAAGGCGATTTCCGATTTGGGACAGAGTCTGGTGACTGCCCATGATGTGTTCGACAGTGTCGGAATCATGGACAGGTATTTTCCTGATGCTTGCTTTACCCTGGATGAGGTTGAATTTCGCAGAAGTCTGCGGACACTTGATGTTGACTATCTTTCCATATGTACGCCCAACTGCTTCCATTGCGCCCATTCGGAGATGGGAATGCTCTCTGGTGCGGATGTGATATGTGAGAAGCCGCTGGCCATGAATCCGGAGGAACTTCTCAGGATGGAGGAGTGCAGCGTGCGTACCGGACGTAATCTTTGGACAATTCTGCAGCTGCGCCATCATCCGGAAATAATCAGGCTCCGGCAGATGGTTGCCGACGGGCCCGCAGACAAGGTCTATGATGTTGACCTTGCATATATAACCCCGCGCGGAAAGTGGTACGGGGCCTCATGGAAAGGTGACGTTTCCAAAAGCGGAGGCGTAGTGACGAATATCGGGGTGCATTTCATTGATATGCTCAACTGGATATTCGGACCGGCTTCAGAGGTTATCGTGCACCATTCTTCGGCTGACTGCGCAGCGGGTTTCATATGTCTTTCCCGTGCTCGTGTCAGATTTTTCCTGAGCATCAATCCCAATCACAGGCCTGCTTCCGGTTCGCGTGCGATGTCTGCCTACAGGCACCTTGTTATTGACGGGGACAATTTTGATTTCACTGACGGTTTCACGGATCTTCATACATTGAGCTACAGGCATATATTGGACGGCAAAGGATTTACCGTCTCTGATGCTTCGCAGGCAATAGGCACGTTGTGGAAAATCCGCACGGCCTCTCCTGTGGGGCTTCACGGTGATGTGCATCCTATGGCCATGGAACTTTTGAAGTAGCCTGCCTGATTGTCATGAGAACGGATATGAATATAAAGATGGTGGATTTGTACGGCCAGTACCTCGGCATACGCGATGAGATTGACCGTGCCATGGCAGAAGTCGTCGAGTCCTCGTCGTTTATCAAAGGGCCTGCCGTTGAACAGCTTGAGGCTGGGCTTTGCAGTTTTCTTGGAGTGCGTCACTGCATTGCCTGCGGAAGCGGGACAGATGCCTTGACGCTTTCTCTGATGGCGGCAGGAATAGGGCATGGGGACGAGGTGATAATGCCTGCGTTCTCCTTTGCCGCTGTGGCTGAGGCTGTTGCGCTGCTCGGAGCATGTCCTGTCTTTGCCGATGTGGATGCATCCACCTTCACTCTGGACATATCAAGCATGGAGCGGATGATTTCCCCGCGTACCAAGGCTGTCGTGCCGGTCCATCTTTTCGGCCAGCCATGTGACATGGAGAAAATAATGGATGTGGCTCAGCTGCATGGCCTGATTGTGATAGAAGACAATGCCCAGTCTCTTGGTGCGCTGTGCCGTTTTTCTGACGGGAGCGGGCGCCGTGCCGGAAGCATAGGTCATTTGGGATGCACTTCGTTTTTCCCGTCCAAGGTGCTCGGGTGCTTCGGGGACGGAGGAGCAGTGTTTACGGACGATGGGCATCTTGCCTCCATGGTGCGATCTCTTGCCAATCACGGACAGAGCTTTAAATATAATCATGAGCATGTGGGGCTTAATTCCAGGCTGGACTCTCTGCAGGCTGCAGTCCTGAATGCGAAGCTTCCGCATCTCGAGTCCTGGATAACCGCCAGGAGGCAGGCCGCGGAGTATTATTCTGAAGGATTGCGTGATCTTGGGCAGGTGCATCTTCCCGTGGAGTCACCGGACGGAACACATGTGTGGCATCAATACACGCTCAGGGTGCCGCATGAGTGTCGTGACGGCCTGAAAGAAATGCTTGCAGAAGCCGGCATCCCTTCAATGGTTTATTACCCCGCTCCTTTGTTCGGGCAGCCGGCTTACCGGGACCTGTGCTCGTATGATATGCTTATGGAAAATGCCGGGAAGCTTTGTGGTGAAGTGTTGTCGCTTCCTATGCACAGTGAGCTTTCAAGAGCGCAGCAGGATGAGATAATAGGGGTGATAAGACGTTATTTTACAGGAGAATAGGAACTCATGGAAGAAGTTTTCATACATCCGACGGCAGTTGTCGATGAAGGAGCGGTAATAGGGCCTGGTAGCCATATCTGGCATTTTTCGCATATAATGCCCGGTGCCGTGCTTGGAGAGTCTTGCAATCTGGGGCAGAACGTGATGGTGGCTTCGGGCGTAAGGCTTGGGAACAATGTGAAGATACAGAACAATGTATCGGTATATTCCGGTGTCGTATGCGAGGATGACGTGTTTCTTGGTCCTTCGTGCGTGTTCACCAATGTGAAGAATCCCAGGAGTGCCGTGTCGCGGCGGGGATGCTATGAGACTACCGTTGTCAGACGGGGCGCCACTATCGGGGCCAATGCCACTGTGGTATGCGGCGTGGAAATAGGAAAATATGCGTTTGTGGGTGCCGGTGCAGTGGTCACAAGGCCTGTGGGGGACTATGCTGTCGTTACGGGGGCTCCGGCAAGGCAGACAGGATGGATGTGCCGCTGTGGCGGGAAACTGTCTTTCGGCCAGGACTGCATGGCGGTATGCGGGGATTGCTTGCGCAAATATATGAAAACTGACGGAGGTGTATATGAAAATGAATGACATATATGAGAGATTGAAGGGCAGGGAAACGTCCCTTGCTGTTGTCGGGCTGGGATATGTGGGGCTGCCTGTCGCATTGGAGTTCGCCAGGCATTTCAATGTGACGGGATATGATATTGACAACGGCAGGATTGCCTCGCTTGAGAAAATATATGGGGGAAGCGGTGTGAGTTTCACGTCCTCGGAAAACGCGTTGGGGGGGGCAGCCTTTCATATCATAACCGTACCTACTCCGGTGGATGCGGACAGGAAGCCGGACCTTTTCTGCCTGCTTGAGGCAACAAGGACGGTCGCAAGACATCTTAAGCCGGGGGATTATGTGGTTTATGAATCCACAGTCTCCCCGGGATGCACCGAAAATGAATGTGTACCCGTGCTGGAGGAATGCTCCGGATTGAAGGCTGGCGAGGATTTCAAGGTTGGCTATTCTCCTGAACGTGTCAATCCGAACGACATGCTGCATACTTTCGCTAACACTCCGAAGGTTGTCGCCGCATGCGATGAAGTTGCCTTGAAGTGCATTTCGGAAGTTTATTCATCTGCTGTGGGGGCCTGCATATACCAAGCTCCGTCAATCATGGTGGCAGAGGCCTCAAAAATGCTTGAAAATGCGCAGAGGAACATCAATATAGCCCTCATGAATGAGTTTTCTATCCTGTTTTCCAACATGGGGATAGACATGGCAGAGGTAATCGGGGCTGCCTCAACCAAATGGAATTTCGTCCAGTGCCGTCCAGGTCTCGTGGGCGGGCATTGCATACCGGTTGATCCGCACTATATCATCGCTCTTGCTGAAAATATCGGAGTGGATACTCCTGTGCTTAAGGCCGGGTGTGCTGTCAACGAGGGGATGGCAAGGTATGTCACCGATTCTGTGCTGAGGGAATGTTCCGCGAGGGGAATTGAGCCGCGTGATGCCCGTGTGCTTCTGATGGGAATCACTTATAAGGAGAATATAGATGACATACGCAATTCTGTACAGGCTGAAATCTGCCGGCTGCTGGGAGCTGCTGTAGCTTCGACCGATGTCATTGACCCTTGCGCAGACCCTGAAAAGGTCGCTTCCATGTACGGGATAAATCTTGTAGGGGAGCCGGCCGGAAAATATGACATCATAATCGTGGCTGTGGCCCATGATGAGTATGCCTCGCTTGATGAGGAGTGGTTTCTTTCCGTTTCCTCTCCTGACGCCCTGCTGGCGGATTTGGTGTGGCTTTACAGGGGAAAGATAAATTCGCTTGGCTATTGGAGTCTGTGATGCTATGACGGGGCACGGCGGAAAAAATGACATGAGGGACAATGGAGGCCTTACTGTCCAGGCATTGTGGCTGTCCTTGGCGAGCCTGATGTCGATGAGTGTGGGGATAGTGACCTCAATGGTGCTCAGCCGTCTGCTGGACCAGACCGAGTACGGCACTTACCGTCAGGTCATCTATGTCTATTATACGCTGCTCATGGTTTTTTCGCTCGGTTTGCCCAAGGCTTATTCTTATTTCCTGGCAAGAATGCCTCTGTCTGAGGGGCGGGCGGCGGTCAGGAAGATTAATCTGCTGTTCATCTGTTTGGCGTCGGCTTTTTCGGCTCTGCTCTTTTTCGGGGCGGGATGGATTGCACAGTTGCTGGGAAATCCTCTCCTTGAAGATAATCTCAAGTATTTCTCAGTGACTCCAATGCTGCTTATGCCCGTGCTTGGTGTGGAGAATATTCTTACAGTATATGGCATGTCGGAAAAGGTGGTGCTTTATACTGTCATCAGCCGCAGTTTCACTATTCTGTGCACTGTTCTTTCCGTAGTTTTTGTCGGGGCTACAGCTTCAGTTGCCGTATGCGGCTTTGTGCTGTCTTCTGCCGCTACCTGTGCAGTGGGCCTGCGGCTGTCTTATTTGCCGTTCCGAGGTACTGTCCAAAAGGATTCCGGTCTTGGGCTTAAGGAGATTTTCCGTTTTTCGTGGCCGGTTTTCACTTCTGGCATATATGGGTTTGTGATAAGTTCTGCCAGCCAGTTTTTTGTGAGCAGATATTTCGGGGTAGGGGATTTCGCGGTTTTTGCAAACGGTTACCATGAACTTCCTTTTGCAGGTATGATTTTCAGTGCTACTTCTTCCGTCCTGCTTCCCAAGTTTTCAAAAATGTCCCGAGAGGGTGTGCCGAGTGCAGGTTTCATGGACTTGTGGAAGTCGGTAGTGTTCAAGTCGCTTGCCATAATCTGGCCCCTGTCTGTGTTTTCCTGCATATTCGCGGATGACATAATCTGTTTCATGTATGGTGATGCCTATGCCGCGTCTGCGGACCTGTTCAGGATAGTTACGCTGGTAAGCCTTGTCCGTATAGTGCCTGGTTCTGCGATTATGCTTGCCTTGGGAAAGGGACGCGAATTCTCCAGGGCACATCTTTTCACTGCCGTGTCATTGGTTTCGCTTGATGCCCTGTGCGTCAGGTATTTCCCGTCGCTTACAGGCATTGCGTTCATTTCCACTTTTACGACATGCATGTGCATCATTATGATTATGCGCGTGATAGTCAGGTCGCTTGGCGCATCATTGGCTGACGTTATGCCGTGGGATGATGTCCTTAAGATGTTTGCAGCGGCATCGGCCGCAGGGGCCTGTTCCTTTTTTGCCGTCTCGGTCATAGGCTTGACGCATCATCTGGCAAATGTGGTTATTGGCTTTGTGTTGTTTATGTCGCTTTACTTTTTGGTGGCGCACCTGTCCGGAGTGGATTATCAGTCATTGTCCGCACCGGTTGTGTCTTATCTCTAAGTATATGACAAAAAATTGAAAATATCGATTCGATACCGGTTAGTGTGGTT
>ERZ778504.279-NODE-279-length-55379-cov-7.352668_pt1 | contig 55379 bp, 54 predicted proteins | sample MGYA00510046_ERZ778504 | MGnify/ENA primary metagenome ERZ778504 (study PRJEB29527, sample SAMN07138964) | mouse gut metagenome | material: feces | host: mouse | place: China:Nanjing | collected 2016-01-25 ...
AGTTATGACGTCCGGCGCCCTCCGAACACCCCAAGACATACGGCTTGCATCCATCGCCCTTTTAGGTGATGGACGGACGCGGCATGTCGTTCGGCAGCCGGCATCGGTCGCTTGCAAAATATCCGCATGCCCATGACTGAGGTACCTTATACCATCGGTTTCCTGGGCGGATTCCGGGATTATCGCCACAACTCGGATTTCATTGATAACGCACTCGATTATTATTGTGGGCGGCATGCGCGTTTGCGTGTCTTAGTGTCGCCGACTACTGAGAGCGAAACACGCCTTGCAACGCGCATTCTTGCAGCCCGGAGAAGTCGCCCGGAGATAGAGGTCGTTTCGGTCATTGCGACAGCACATCTGCGGAGCTATGAAAGAAGCGGGACGGGTTCGACGGTTACGCATCGCAATAGGATCATCGCAGCGTCCAACTATTACATCGTTGTTCCCGAGACATCCATAGGCAACTATGCAGAGCAGCTCCACCAGCTGTTCATCGCACAATGCGACTTGATTCTTTACAATGGCTACGGGCGCAATAAGACCGACCCGTTTCTAATCCACGCACGCCAACTCAGCGTTCCGGTTCCGATAGCGTTTCTTCCGAAGTTTACCGCAGATGCAACGAACATCGAAAAAGTACTCGATGCAAGTTTGAACTTTATTCGGTCCAATGACTTTCGCGTGCCGGCCGAGAAACTGCCACAGGTATTTCTGCGCAGCTGGACGTCGCAATCCGGGCAGGAACGTTATGCCCGCATCTCCAGCCTGGACGATGTGGCAGCCATATTCCGACTGGACGACAAAAACATACGACTTAAAGTATTTGCCTATGCGCTGGCCATTCATGCGAACTTCTGGGCCAACCCGGAATGCTGCGATGCCGACAGTGTGCATGTGCTGTACCGCCTTTTTTGCCGACAACTCGACCGGATTGCCCAGGCCCGCGCATCGGGACAACCGTCCGAACGGTTCGAGTTGTTTGACTTCGACCGACAACTGAAAGATGGCTGGAGGTAAGGAAAACCTATTTATCAACGATTGTCTGCACACATATGCAATCAACGTGAAGACCGCAAAAGAAGAGGATTGAGCGCTCAATCCTCTTCTTTTTAATTTCATCCAAAAAAACATCGAAAAATAATTCGCCACATTTTTACAATGAAGCCTATAACAACTCACATAACAGCATAACAAATAATTGGCGTTTACACTTCGTTTCTTTATGAAAAAACAAATACGGCAGACATCAAGTTCGAGGACAAAATTCGGAAAGATGCGGGCAAGATGCGCAGAGGTTGACCATCGTAATACCGACAGCGCATACACCCGAAATCGGTGTGGCAACAAATAACGCCATGGGCCATCGACTGCTGAAAGCTATTACGCCAAGAGCTGACATAATACCAATAGAGAGTATGTAATATGCAATGTATTTTTTGCCATAAAGATGCTTCTTGGCCTACAAATGTTGAACATATTGTTCCGGAATCCTTAGGAAACAAAGATATGTGTCTTCCCAAAGGATATGTTTGCGATGAGTGTAACCACCATCTCGCAATCAAGGCAGAAAAGGACCCACCTTTCCGATATAGCATTTTTTTTCATATCTTTATGGCAAATATCATCCGAACAAGATATCCGCACCCATGAACCGAATAAAAGAAGTCCTTGAAGAGAAGGGCATTAAACAGACTTGGCTGGCCGAAAAACTCGGTAAGAGTTTCAGTATCGTCAACGCCTATGTCTGCAACCGTCGGCAACCCAGTCTCGAACAGTTGTTCGAGATCGCAAGGATTCTCCAAGTCGACCCGAAAGATTTAATAGAAAGCAAAAACGAATAAAGATATGGAAGTTCAGACTCAAGGGAACAGGATCAACTGCCCGCTCAAAGATAAATGGCAAATTGCTACTCCGGAAGAACTTGTCCGACAACGATATATTTGCTATTTAGTAAATGAATATCAGTACCAATTAGAGCAAATGGGACAGGAGATCACCGTTGCTAATGGACACCGCGGACAAGGTAAAGCGCGCGCGGATATTGTCATATGGCGCTCCAAAGAAGACAAGCAAGCGGCAAAAAGTCCATTAATCGTCGTAGAATGTAAGGCTGAAACAGTTACGATTCGCGAAGAGGATTATTATCAAGGTTACAACTATGCTGCATGGGCTGGAGCCGATTTTTTTGTAACAACCAATCAAAAGGAAACACGGATCTTTCGCGTTGTCAAAGGACATATGCCTAAACGACTCGAAAGAATCGTCGATATCCCCAAAGCGACAGATAATGGGAAAAAGATAAAAGAGTTGCTTGCTCAAACCAAAGCGTTTACACGTGATGAATTCTCGAAACTGCTGTTTACTTGTCATAACATAATCCGCAACAACGACAAGTTGTCTCCAGAGGCTGCGTTCGATGAAATCAGCAAGATTCTATTTATCAAAATCCGCTATGAACGAAATGATAACAAAGCTCGAATATTTTCCAAAGAGGAGTTTAAGAAATTAAAAACATCATATGAGGCCATTCAATCACGTGATAGCCGTCCATTCTATCAACAATTGTTCGAAAATACTAAAGAAGATTTCGCCAAAGATGACTTATTCGAGCCTAACGATACGATAAAGATCAAGGAAGCAAGCTTTGAAGCCATCGTTGAAAAATTACAAATCTATAACTTGTCCAATACGGCAGATGACGTTAAAGGTATTGCATTCGAGAAATTTCTCGGCCGTACATTTCGGGGAGAACTTGGGCAATTCTTTACACCTCGTACTATCGTCAATTTTATTATCGACATACTCGATCCACAAGAAGGTGAAATGATTTGTGATCCTTGCTGCGGCAGCGGCGGTTTTCTGATTCGAGCGTTCGAATATATCCGCGAAAAAATCGAGAATGATATTCAGCTTGCAAAGAATCGTTTGAAAGAGCAATTTTTAGACGATGCTTTTGACTCAATGACAGATAAACAAAAAGAGACAGTCACTGGACAGCTGGCCTCTTATCTCAACCAATTGAACACCGAACTCGACACACAGAATCAAGGTGGACGTGTTTATAACCTTTCTCACAACTGCATCTTCGGCACGGATGCCAATCCTCGCATGGCACGTACTGCAAAGATGAATATGATTATGCACGGCGACGGACATGGCGGGGTCCATCATCACGATGGATTGCTCAACGTGAACGGAATTTTCGAAAACCGATTCGATGTTATTTTGACTAACCCTCCATTCGGGTCTCGTGTGGAAAAATCGTTGTTGATTACAGACGCTGATCGCTTCGCAGATAACGAAAAAATACAGTACTATATCAATCTCTACGGTGCCGATTATGTCGATGCCATGAAACAAATCACCGATCATATCGGCACACCTGTTCTTGATTTATATGAAGCAGGAAAATTAAGCGGTCTAACCGAAGTGCTTTTCATCGAAAGATGTATTCGGTTGCTGAAACCGGGTGGACGTATGGGAATCGTCCTGCCCGAAGGTGTTCTTAATAATACGAATCTACAAACTGTTCGGGAACTTTTTGAAAGCATGGCGAAAATCGTCTTGATCACCTCTATCCCGCAGGATGTTTTTATGGCATCTGGTGCTACCGTAAAACCCAGTTTGTTATTTTTCAAAAAATTCACAGACGAAGAACGCGTACAGTTCGACAACATAAAACAAGCTGCAAAGGAAGAGGTTACGGACAAATACAAAGAGCAGCTCGATGCACTCGAAGCCTTTTTGACCGACCGGAAGAATCCTGCCGACGAGAAAAAAGCCAAACGCATAGAAAAGCGAGCTTTAGATGCAAAAATCGCGACCGAAACATGGGCAATCGTCAAAGAGAAATTCGATTATACAATCCCTATCGCCCAAGTACAGAAAGCTGGTATTACGACAACGGGAGCCGCTTGCGAAAATGAACTGATCGATTTGGTCAAGGAATACACCCCTTATCGGAAAGCAAATCACCTTTGGACTACCAAAAAGCTGAATTACAAATACAAAATCGACGAAGACAAAGTCATTCGCGTCGATCAAGACAGTAATACGAAAGAGTTATGTTAGAGTCGACATCTCATAAATATTTGGATTTTGTAAGGTTCCCGGAGCTTTACAATTGGAGCGTGCAATACTTGAACGACTCGAAGATTCGGTTCAATAAGAAATATCCTTTGGTTCGAATCGGCGAGTTTTTAACACGCAATAAAACGGCTGTAACAATCCAAGATGAGCCGGTATATCAGCGGGTAACAATTCGGGTGCGCAATGGAGGCGTTGTCCCTCGAGATGAAGTAAAAGGAGCCAACATTGGGACAAAGAAACAATACGTCATTTCGTCTGGACAATTTATTTTATCAAAGATCGATGCTCGGAATGGAGCAATGGGAATTATTCCGGAATCTTTGGATGGAGCTATTGTAACACAAGATTTTTTAGCATATGATATAGATAGGACGAGAATCAATCCTCAATATTTGGTTTTGATAAGCACTACCAAGCAATTTATCGACTTTTGCCAAAGTTGCAGTAGTGGAACAACGAATCGCCAACGTGTTGATGAAGCTAAATTTCTAAGTATTCGCATTCCTCTTCCTTCATTGGATGAGCAGAATAGATTAGTCAAAGATTTCAATAATATAATGACGTTCATTAAAATGGAAGAAATGAAAGTCATTGATATAGAAGTAAAAGCTGTGGTGGCTGTTCGTGAAGCATTGGGCGTTGCATTATACCCGGGATATACTGAGGAGCAATTAATTCGCTTGACGAATTATGCGGCAATCGATTCATGGAGTGTTCCTAAGATTTTGCTTGCTGGTCATTCTCCATTTGGGGAAAGTAAATATAAATGCAAAAAATTATCAGAACTCGCATTTATCAATCCTCGAACAGACCTGTCTATGTTAAATGATACAGATGAAATGTCATTTATACCAATGGAAGATATATCCGATGATTATGGCGAATGGCAGAATAAAAAGATTGGAAAGAAAGCCGATGTCAAAGGATACACAAAGTTTCAAAATGGCGATATTATATGGGCAAGAATTACTCCATGTATGCAAAACGGTAAATCGGCATTGTTAAGTAACTTGATTAATGGCAAAGGATATGGTTCAACAGAATTTCATATTGTACGAATAAATTCCAACGAGATTTTGCCTCAATACATACATACTTTATTACGTCATTTCGATGTATTATCAAATGCAAAAAAATATTTTACCGGCTCCGCTGGTCAACAACGTGTTCCTGCATCGTTTTTATCGAATTTACTGATACCGATTCCACCTTTGGATATTCAGAGACAAATTGCAATTGAATACGCAAAAGCTATGGATATAACCAAGCAAGGATATATAAAAATACACAATTATAAAACAAAGATAAAACAAGATTTAGAAACCCAAATTTTTGAATAACAATGGAATCCAATATAACCTTAGAATTACTTATAGAAGAGCAGAAAGCCCGAATTCCCCAACTAAAATATGAGCCAAATCCTCCTGGATGTTGGGGCTTTGCATATTATTATTATGATAACAATGAATCGTATCAAAAATGGCTCGCAACTACAAAACGATATCTCGGCATCCATTTCCCCAATGATAAAGACATCAATGAATTCGATACAATAAGTAAAGAAAATTTAAGTCCAGGACAACAAAAGAAATTATTAGGTATTCTTGAAGCATTTGCATTATTACCGACAATTATTCCAGATTCCCGAGCTACACAAATAACAGAGAAAAAAGGGCGAGGGCGCGAGGCAATCAATGTCACTACTACGATCAACAACACGAACAGTCAGGCACAAAATCAGGCACAAACCATAGCGGTCGAATTATTTCTCGAAGCGATTAAAGACGATCTGACAGGACGGCAAATAAAAGAGTTGAAAGAAGTCGTAGCAGCATCGAATGGCGATCTGCAAAAAGCAAAACCCGGAATTATCGAAAAACTGAAATCTTTCGGAGCAGATATAACCTCCAACGTTGTTGCCAACCTAATTACAAACCCGGCGATTTGGGCCTCATTCTAAATAAAGTTTGCCCAACTAAATAAAAGAGACCATGGCTAAAACTATTATCGAAATACTCCAAGAGCAGGCCGAAATCGCAGACAATTTCGCAGCTATGGCACAGCGAGTTGCCCCAGAAATACCCATCATGGAATTTCCGGAAATTCCTCGTTGGAACCCGGAGATTCCTATTATGCGATTCCCGGAAATCCCCAAATTAAAACCAATCCTTCCCGAAATAGCAAGAATGCCCATTTATAAACCGGCATATCCGGCCAGTTACACGAAAGATAGGTCTTCATCCAAAGTGCCCCAACCTAAAAGAATAAAATCTGCAAAGCCAAACCCATATGCTGGGCAATATTTTAGATTGCAGGAATTTAAGATTATTACCCGGTATAAGAACCTCGAAGATTTGTACGTTGACTTCCGAAACACGACCTCTTATTGCACATTCATCGGATTGAACGGCTCAGGGAAAAGCAATGTAATAGAGGCCATAAGTGCTGTTTTTTACAGTCTTTATAGATTAGCGTCATTAAAAAGTCCAAAGAAAACAGATCACTGCCCATTCGACTATCGAATATCATATATACACAATGAACGATTGGTCGAGATAGAAAACGGGAAAACAAAAGATGGAAAGAAAATTACGGAAGACATTCTACCTAAGAATGTTATCGTCAATTATAGCGGAGAAGAAAGTCGTTTGTGGCGACAATATTACGAGCCTATCTATTCGAAGTTTTGTAGTAAGCTGACGGATGAATCCCAACGGTTCGAGGCACCGCAAATGCTCTATATCGATAAATCTTGTTGGGAGATTGCCTTGCTGACATTGCTATATTCTGAAAGTGAGGATACAAAAACATTCGTAAATTCTCTTTTCGGTGAAGTGCAAAGCATAGCATTCGAATATAATACAAATGCATTCAAACATTGGGAGCAGAATTTCGCAAAAGTATTTATTGATGAGTTAAAGAGACACGATTCTTATACTGTCGAAGAGTTTCGGGCACTCGTCCAGAGTATAGATTTCATCGATAGCGAAAGAACTTTGTTTCTGTTGTTATATCAAGCAACTAAACATGACGACGATTGCTTAATCTCTAATATCAATATCGAATTCGAGAACGGATCCAATGTGGAGGGATTGAGTGAAGGCGAAAAAAAATTGATTCTGGCTTATGCCATACTGCACGTTTTAGCGACAGAAACCAGCCTTACTATGTTTGACGAGCCGGACTCACATGTTCATATAGCTCGCAAAACGGAGCTGGTAGAATTGCTGAATACAGAAAATAGATATAGTATCGTTTCCACGCATTCGCCGATCTTCATAGAAAAGATGTGCGATACAAATATCCGTTTTTTGAAAAACGGGCATCTCGAAAATGTTGAAAAATTAAAGCATATTATAGAACTCAGCGGAGGTAGGGTAAATTATTTGGATGGAGCGTTTATACTCTCTTCAAAACATGTTGTGGTTGTGGAAGGTAGCTCGGACATCAATTATATTAAACGAGCTATAGAAATTTTCAGCTCCCAAGATAGTAAGTATAACTGTTTGAAACAACTATCCTATTTACCTCTGGGAGGGGCGGATCATACAGAGAGTTTCTATAATGAGGTTATCGTAAAGGCATTAGAACCTATCGAACGTGTCCTGTTTATTTACGACTATGATCGCAACGGTAAAAAGGGATATAAAATAGTCGATAAATACAAAGCTAAGCAGCCGAAAATCAACGCTATTTATTATCAGCCAGACTATTCAGGTGATACGACAGATAACGATTTTTTTGTTGAAGACCTATTTCCCCCAACATCTTATCAAAGCATATTGGATGAATTAAGAAGTATTTCTCAATACAATGTCTTCAAAAGTCGCAATCGAAGCACTTGCGACATGATAAAAAGCCACATTAACGAACATTATGCTGATGACGCATTCAAAGAACGTTACAAAGGATTTCAACCTCTTTTGGATTATTTGATCGAATATTTCTTTCCACTGCCGACTGAAATTAAAGGTATTTATTCAGAAAAGGCCCTATTACAAGGAAAAAGCGACGACATTATACACATATACGAATCATTGAAAGCAGAAATAACGACTTTGGGCAAGAGTATTACCATCCATCCGCTCAAACATTACATTGTACTGAGAAACAAGGAAGCACAAAATATACTTTCAATAGAAATACAATCCAAAAAAGTCCTTGTATATATAAACAAAAAGAAAGGAACACTTGTAGATAAGGATAGTTTAACTCTCGATGTATCTAATAAAGGACATTTAGGAAACGGTGATTATAAAATCGAGATAACATCGATTGATCGAATCAAACCTGTAATAGATTTTTTGAATAAAGAAGTTTTTAACAATATATAAGAGTTTATGTAATGAATAGTAGTTCTGTTGAGTAAGCATATTTACATCAAAACCTAAAATCCTAATATAAAACAAACGACACAGACCTCGCATGCTCGACACCTCGCAGAATCTTATTGTTATCAACGGTTGCATCCGCACCGCCCAAATCGAGAGCTGCCGATACGAAGCGCCCAACAGGTATTACATCGTATTCGCCGGCAACCCGAAAGAATATGTCTATTGGGTGGATAAGGTGTTGTGGCTGAAGAATCCGGAATCGCTCGACCCAGCAGTTTATCAGTTGGCCCACAATGGGCGCCGATTAACGAATATCTCGGCAATATTCAAGTTTCGCGACTATACACAAACTTATTGGCTTGTCCGGTTCGAGAACGGCACGGAGAAAAGCTACAAAGGCTCCGATTTGCAAGTAACCGGTTCGTGTCTGGCCGATCGTGCATCCAATAATATCTTCCAATACCTGCAACAAGTCGCCGCAGCCAATGCCCTATCGGGCGATGACGGAACAGCACTGCTGGCCAAACAATACGACAAAGTACGGTTTGTATCGGACGAAACAGTATTAGCTACCTACCTCAATCCCCGTCTTTTCAAACTTAAAACCTATGCGAAACGGCGATTAATCTATCCGTTCGGTAGCAATGCGAGCCAGCTAAAAGCCGTGCAAAAGGCTTTCGAGCATTCGGTCAGCATCATTCAAGGCCCTCCTGGAACCGGCAAGACACAGACGATTTTGAACATCATCGCCAACATTCTCGTTGCCGGAAAAACGGTACTGGTCGTCTCGAACAACAACTCGGCGACCGATAACGTGCTGGAAAAACTCATCAAATACGAGTTCGGCTTTCTCGCCGCACCGCTCGGCAATTCGGACAACAAACAGCGCTTTATCGAAAGTCAAGAGAAGGAAAAACAATATCCGCAGGCACTTGCATCTTGGCATACCGCCGAGGCGGACCGTCCCGAATTTCTCGAACGGATCGATCGGCAGATCGAATTACTGCACAGGCTTTTCGCCAAGCAAGAGCGACTTGCCATCGCCAAGCAGGAATTGCAGGCTTTGGAAACGGAGCGACGCCATTTCGAGCGGGAAATCGGAGCTTCCGATTACAAAATCACCTTGCGGAAAACCGGCAACATTCCCCGCTTGACCCGCTTATGGTTCGACCTGCAACAATTCGCCGAAGATGCGGTTCTTCACTCCGGCTTCTTCGGAAATATGCGGCAAAAACTTCGCTGGGTCGCGATTCGGCTTCGTAGTCGTCGGCTGCTCAAAGGGTTATCGCGCGATTTCTTCCGACGCGATTTATCTGCTATCGTATCGGACTTGCAAGCAGCCATTTACGATGCACGGCTCAAAGCATTGCGTGCCGAAATTGCGGAATTGGAAACCTATATCGCATCGCAGCATGCAGAGGAACAGACGAAGCATCTTTCCGAATGGTCGATGCAGTATCTGAAAAATTCGCTTCATCGCAAATACGGAACGGATCATCCCAAGCCGATATTCTTATCCGGCGACCTCTATTTCAAACCGCAAGAGGTGCTGAACGAATATCCCGTCGTGTTGAGCACGACGTTTTCGGCCCGCAGCAGTCTGTCGCCCGAAACGATATACGATTACGTCATCATGGACGAAGCGTCGCAAGTATCGGTCGAGACCGGGGCGCTGGCCCTTTCATGTGCCCGAAACGCCGTTATCGTCGGCGACTCCATGCAGCTACCGAATGTCGTTACACCGGAAGCACGGCTCAAACTCGACGAAATTGCCGGACAATTCCCCATCCCCCAATCCTACGACTGCGCCCGCAACAGTTTTCTGGAATCCGTCTGTCGGGTGATTCCCGATGTTCCGCAAACCCTGCTGAAAGAACACTATCGTTGTCATCCGAAAATCATCGACTTTTGTAACCGAAAATTCTACGGCGGTAACCTCGTTATCATGACCGGCGACAACGGTGAACCCGATGTCGTTTGCGCCATTAAAACGGTCGAGGGCAATCACGACCGCCACCATGTAAACCAACGTGAAATCGACGTCATCCGCAAAGAAGTACTGCCAACGCTTTCGTACGAAGCCGAACATATTGGCATCATAGCTCCTTACAACGCACAAGTCGATGCATTGCAGCAACAAATCGGAGCGTCGGTCGACATCGCGACTGTGCATAAATTCCAGGGCCGCGAAAAGGATGCGATCATCATGAGCACCGTCGAAAATCAAATATCCGACTTCGTCGACGACCCCAATCTGCTGAATGTCGCCGTGTCACGAGCCAAACAAAAGTTCTGCTTGGTCGTAACCGGCAACAAGCAGCAAAAAAGCGGCAACATCAGCGACCTGCTGGCTTACATCGAGTACAACAATTTCACAGTTACCGAAAGCAAAATCCGTTCGATCTTCGACTACCTCTACAAGCAATACACCGAGGCCCGAATGGCTTATCTGACCACACGCAAACGGGTTTCAGAATACGATTCCGAGAACCTGACCTACGCCTTAATCGAGGATATTTTACGCAACAATACAGCCATGCGCCACCTCGACGTCGTGTGCCATCTGCCTTTGCGGATGTTGATTCGAGATTTTTCGTTGCTCGACGAAAGCGAGCGCCGATATGCAGGGAATGACCTTACACATGTCGACTTCCTGATTTACAACAAGGTCGGCAAACAGCCTGTGCTCGTTATCGAGACCGACGGGTATCAGCATCATAAGGAAGGTTCCCGGCAAAAAGAGCGCGATATAATGAAAGACCGCATACTGGAATTGTACAGCATTCCTTGCCAACGCCTGTCGACCAAAGACAGCAACGAGCGAGAGCGGATAGAAACCAAATTGAAAGAAATTCTACATATCGATTACATGTTGCCGGGAAAATAATCTCATCCTCAAAATCTCAACGACAGAGGCACGTAACGATATAACAAGTAAATAATTAGCGTTTTCCACTTTTGTTTCTGCATCGCAAAAAAACATCGATAAGTTCGAACAGCAATTAGATAACACAACCTTGCAAATCAGCACACCTTATTAGCATATAAAAGAATACCCTATCGGGGTTATGTTGTGCTATTTAAAAAATAATTATACCCTAAAAGGTGTAAATAAAAATTATTTCACTATTTTTGCACCCAAAGAGGTATAATATGCAGACGACATTATCGAAATACGTGAAGGTTATGCGCAAACAGCATCGGCTGACGCAGGTAGAATTGTCCGAGAAATCGGGCGTAGGACTGCGGTTCGTGCGCGAGCTGGAGCAAGGAAAACCGACGCTGCGGCTGGACAAAGTCAATCAGATTCTCAACCTATTCGGAGCCGAGGTCGGAGTGGTGCCGATGACAAAAACGGATGACCGATGAAACAGGCAGCCATCTACCTCCACGACCGCAAGGCGGGACTATTGACCGAGGACGAAACCGGTTACACGTTCCGCTACGATGCCGATTATCTCCGCCTGCCTGATGCTGAACCGGTCAGTCTCACGCTGCCGCTTACGGAGCGGATCTACCGCGACAAGGTGCTGTTCCCGTTCTTCGACGGATTGATTCCCGAAGGATGGCTGCTCGACATTGCCGAAAAGAGTTGGAAAATCGACAACCGCGATCGGATGTCGCTGCTTTTGGCCTGCTGCAAAGACTGCATCGGTGCAGTCGGTGTCGTACCCATCGAATCAAAGGAAGAGTAACATGGAGCGTTGTTTATATTGCTACAAAGAATTAGCCGCCGGCGAGCGGGATTTCCACAAGTCCTGCTCCAAGAAGATTTTCGGCACGCCCGAAGCTCCTTTGCTCCCCTACACGCGCGCCAATATTGCGGAACTTGCCCGCGAGGTAATCCGCAGCCAGACGACGCTGACCGGAGTGCAGGCGAAGCTGTCGCTCGATATTGCCAAAGCGGGCAAAGGCACCCCGGAACGCTTCACGATCGTCGGTCTCTGGGGCCGCTATATCCTCAAACCGCAGACCGAACATTATCCGCATTTACCAGAACTGGAAGATTTGACCATGCACATGGCCGAAGCTGCGAAGATGCAGGTCGTCCCCCACTCGCTCGTCCGCTTTGCCGACGGAGAGTTGTGCTACATCACACGCCGCATCGACCGAGGAGCGCACGGCGAAAAATATCCGATGGAAGACCTCTGCCAACTCTCCGAACGATTGACCGAACACAAATACAAAGGTTCCTACGAGCAGATAGCCAAAACGATTCTGCGCTATTCTTCTACCCCGAAACTGGATGCCGTCAATTTCTGGGAGCAGGTGTTGTTTTCGTGGCTCACGGGCAATGCCGACATGCACCTCAAAAACTTTTCGCTGTATAGCCGGAATCAGGGTGTTTATGGGCTGACACCGGCTTATGACCTGCTATCGACAGCCCTCGTTTTACCCGAAGACACCGAGGAATCGGCACTGACGCTGAACGGCCGCAAACGCAAGCTCCGCCGCAACGATTTCGTGCAGGCAATGACGGCTTCGGGCATGGACGAAAAGGTAATCGACAACCTATTAAAGAAGTTCATCAAGGCCATTCCGAAATGGGACGAGTGGATCGACGTTTCGTTTCTGCCCAACGAGATGAAAAGCAAATACAAAGCGCTTATTGCAGAAAGAATCGAACTACTAAAATAGCCGCATTACATCCTGCCACGAAAATAATTTCATCCAAAAATCCGTCTAAAAATAATTTGCCGTATATTTACAACAAAACCAATGACAGGGGTGCATAAAAACATAACAAGCAAATAATTAGCGATTTACACTTCGTTTCTGCATCGGCAAATAAGTCTGATTTTAATATATATCAGCCCAATCATCAAATTTTTCCGTAACTTTGTATATCAAACAAACAAAATCATTCATTATGAAAAAACTTACTCTGGCTCTATTTGCTGCTTTCTCACTGGTCGCCTGCAGCAACAACTGGGAATACAAAATCGTGAAAGTAGAAGGCACGAAATCGACAGACTACCATCCCCGAACCTACGAAATAACCAACGACGATCTGAACATATTCGGCAAAGACGGATGGGAACTTGTAGATGTTTACGTGATTACAGAAACCGTACATCCCAACTTCGGGAACTCCGAATATGTAACCGGCATCAGAGAAAACACCCGGACCCAATGTATAAATTATGTTTTTAAGCGTAAAATCTGACAACGATGAAATCGCGTTTTACTCTGATAGCAGCAATCGGATTGTTCATATGTTCGTGCAATAATATTCCCAATACATCCATTTTTGAACCCCTCGATACAAAAACGCTTGCAGGCATCATAAAACAAGATTCCCTGTTTACGTCCTTTTACGAAGAATTGCAGGAAAAAACCAGCCAATTCAACGAAATCGAGAAAGCGAAATTCGACGACATTACTTACCGGAAATTATATTCCATGGTCGAATTCTCACGAGATACATCCGAACTGAATCCCAAATACAGGCAGTGGCAACAAGAATGGGACGACCAATTCGGGATGTATGCGGCAAAAGCGGATTCCGTTATCCGTTATTGGGAACAATACAAGAAAGACAATGCGCTCGATCGGTTCGTAAAAATCGAATTTTCGGCAATAGACAAAGAATATTATTCTTATAGCTACGATGTCAAAAACGTACATTTTGCATTCAAGCTCACCCCGTTGAAAGGGAAAGTCGACCAGATACGATTCAACTATCGTTACTCTGCAAAAATCAACGATGTCCAATACGCCGAAAGCCATAGCTGTATTTCGACCGCTCCTTTCAGCACCACCGTAATACGATATTGGGAAGCAGACTATCGCGACGAACGAAGATTGAAATACACAACATCTTCAGAATTCAAACGAGACTATAACATCGTATTTGAAATAACGGAAGTCCGCAAAGACGGAATCAATTACGACATAGGCGATCTGGATATTCCGGAATCCGTAGAATCCGTATTCAAAACGGATTCCGTCCAATATCCGGCTCTCTATCAAATGCGGAAAGATGCTGTCATTGCAGATATTTTGTACCCCGATTATAAAAGTAGATACGAATTTATATACGGGCAGTTCGAGTCGCTGTTGCATAAGAATTTTCCAAAAGAAGCCTTGTTCATGGATTATGCGGATAATAAATAATCAGGAACGCTTCGCAGAAAATCGTTTCGCAAGCACAAGTCCCGGTCATAAGGCCGGGGTTTTTGCATCTTGTAAGGAGTGACTGAACAGGCTGCTCCGTGGTGCTTTTCCCGAATTCCTCTTTGCGGGATTACACGATCCGGTGCGATCCGCTCCGCAGGACCTTTTCATTGCGGACACGCTGCATACGAACCGATTCTCTTCGCGCATGACAACAAAAAAGTCTCTGCCACAAGGCAGAGACTTCACATTCGATCTTGTCGGGGTGACTGGATTCGAACCAGCGACCACACGCCCCCCAGACGTGTACTCTAACCGGACTGAGCTACGCCCCGATTACCCGAAACCTTTCGGTTTGGGACTGCAAATATAGCATATTTTTGAGAAAACAACAATTTATGCGGAATTTTTTCTACTTTTGAAGTCGATGAAAGCACAGAAGATATTCCTGGCAGTCCTCGTGGCCCTCGCGGCCGCCGCATGCAGCGGCCGCAAAAACTATTCCGCCGCCGATTTCTGCCGCGAAGTCTATACCCCCGCCTACGCCACGGGGTTCGACATCCGCGGTACCGCCTATGACAGCACCACGTTGGTCACCGTCCGCAATCCGTGGCAGGGCGCCGAGCAGGAGGAACAGCATTTGCTCGTTCTGCATGACGACAGCCCCGTCCCCGCCGGGTTCGACGGGCAGGCAGTCAAGGCTCCCGTCCAGCGCGTCGTCTGCTTATCTTCCAGCCACGTGGCGTTGTTCGACGCCCTCGGCGAGGTCCGGCGCATCAAGGGCGTTTCGGGCATCGACTACATCGCCAACCCCTACATCCGCGAGCATCGTCTGTGCGGCGAAGTCCGCGACATCGGCTACGATACCAACCTCGATTTCGAGTTGCTGGCCGCCATGCGCCCCCACATCGTTCTGCTCTACGGCGTCTACGGCGAAAACAGCGTGTTGACCGGCAAGCTCCGCGAGCTGAAGATTCCCTATATATATATAGGTGATTACCTCGAACCCTCGCCTTTGGGCAAGGCCGAGTGGTTGATGGTCGCCGCCGAGCTGTGTGGTTGCCACGACCGCGGCAAGGAGGTTTTCGACGGCATCGCCGCGCGTTACAACGCCGTCGCACAGCGTGTCCGCGCGCATGTCGGCGAAGCGCACCCCGACGTCGTCACGCCCCCCAAAGTGCTGCTCAACACTCCCTACCGCGACACGTGGTTCATGCCGCCCGCCCGCAATTACATGGTGCAGCTCATCCGCGATGCAGGGGGCGACACCTTCACCGTCTCCGACGACGGCAACACCTCGCGGCCCGTCGACATGGAGCAGGCTTATCTGTTCGCAGCCGACGCCGACGTGTGGCTCAACGTCGGCGGGTGCAATTCGCTCGCCGAGCTCAAGGCGCAGAATCCGAAGTTCGCCGACCTGCCCGTCGTGCGCAACAGACAGGTTTTCAACAATAACCGTCGGCAGACCTTCGCCGGAGGGTCCGATTTCTGGGAATCGGGCGCCACTCACCCCGACCTCATTCTCCGCGACCTCGCCGCCATTTTCCACCCCGCGCTCGGTTGCGATACACTCACCTATTACAAGCAGCTCCGGTAGCATGTCCCGTTCGGCCCTGTTCTTCGTCCTGCTCGCCCTCGCCACCGCGGCACTCTTCGCCGCCGACCTCGCCGTGGGGTCGGTCGCTCTGTCGCCCGGCGAGGTGTGGGGTGCGCTCACAGGTGCCGAATCCGACCCTACCGTTCGCAATATCGTGCTAAACATCAGGCTCTTGAAAGCCGTCACCGCCTTGCTGGCCGGGGCCGCCCTCGCCGCGGCCGGGCTCCAGATGCAGACCCTGTTCCGCAACCCGCTCGCCGGGCCTTACGTCCTCGGGGTCAGCGCCGGGGCCAGTCTCGGCGTCGCGCTGTTCCTCCTGGGCGCTCCTTTGCTGGGCATTGCGGGCCATTCGGCCGTCCGCTCGCTCGGCGTCGCCGGGGCGGCCTGGCTCGGGTCGGCGGCCGTGCTGGCCGTCGTCATGGCCGTCAGCCGCCGCATCCACGACATCATGGTGATTCTGATTCTCGGCATCATGTTCGGTTCGGGCATCGGCGCCGTGGTCGAAATCATGCAGTACCTCTCCAACGAGGCCGCGCTCAAGTCGTTCGTCGTCTGGACCATGGGCTCGCTCGGCGACGTCACGGGGCCGCAGCTCGCCCTGCTCGCACCCGTCGTCTGCGTCGGGCTCGGGCTCGCGGTCCTCGTCATCAAACCCCTCGACCTCCTGCTCTTAGGCGAAAATTACGCACGCACCATGGGGCTCCATATCCCGCGCGCACGGGCCTTGATTTTCCTCTCCACCATCCTGCTCGCCGGCACCGTCACCGCGTTCTGCGGTCCCGTCGGCTTCGTCGGGCTGGCCGTTCCCCACATCGCGCGCATGCTGTTCCGCCGTGCCGACCACCGCACGCTGATGCCCGCCTCGATGCTTGCAGGCGCATCGTTGCTGCTCGGCTGTGACTTGCTGGCCAAAACGCTGGCCCTGCCCATCAACAGCATCACCGCACTAATGGGCATTCCGGTCGTCATCCTCGTCGTCGTTCGCAACCGCAGTTTCTTCGGATGAGTATTTCCTTGCATCATATCCAGCTGGCCTACGGGCCGCGCGTGCTGCTCGAAGAGGTTTCGGCCGAGATTCCGCGCGCATCGCTCACCGCTTTCATCGGCCGCAACGGCACCGGAAAAAGTTCGCTGCTGCGGGTCATCGCCGGGCTGCGGCCCGCTGAGGGCGGAGAGGTCCGGCTCTGCGGCACGCCGGTTTCCGCGCTCAATCCCAGGCAATTGGCATCCACCGTTTCGTTCGTCGCCACCGACAAGGTCCGCATCGCCAACCTCGCCTGCGAGGATATGGTCGCCCTCGGCCGCGCCCCCTACACCAATTGGTTCGGCCGCATGCAGGAGACCGACCGGGCCGCCGTCCGGCGCGCGCTCGAAACGGTCGGCATCGCCGACCTCGCCCGCAAGCCGATGGAGACCCTTTCCGACGGCGAGTGCCAGCGGGCCATGATCGCCCGGGCGCTGGCCCAGGACACCCCCGTCATCCTCCTCGACGAACCCACGGCGTTCCTCGACCTGCCCAACCGCTACGCGCTGGCGTCGCTGCTCCGGCGGCTCGCCCACGACGAGGGCAGGTGCATTCTCTTTTCGACCCACGACCTCGACATCGCCCTTTCGCTGTGCGATTCGGTCCTGCTCATCGACCCCCCCGCCCTACACCATCTGCCCGCCGCCGAAATGGCCGCCAGCGGGTTGATCGAGCGGCTTTTCGCAGGCGCCGGGCTCTCTTTCGACCCCCTCTGCGGACGGATTCGCACCGACGAACCATAGTTTTCGCAACATTTTTCGTCGTTTTCTTTGGTCGATTCACTTTTTTAGTTACCTTTGCACCGCTAAAGTACTTCCGACACGGCGGGAAATAGCGGTAAAGGCCCATTCGTCTATCGGTTAGGACGCAAGATTTTCATTCTTGAAAGAGCAGTTCGATTCTGCTATGGGCTACTCAAGAAGTCAAAAAAATAAAACTATACGGATTATGGCAAACCATAAGTCATCGAAGAAACGGATTCGTCAGACCGCAACCAAGCGGGCCCACAACCGTCTGTTCCACAAGACGGCCCGCAACGCCGTGAAGGCCCTGCGTACGACGTCCGAGAAGAGCGCTGCCGAGGCCCTGCTTCCGAAGGTCACCTCGATGCTCGACAAGCTCGCCAAGCACAACATCATGCACAAGAACAAGGCCGCCAACCTCAAGAGCGCTTTGCAGCTGCATGTGAACGCCTTGTAGCAGCAGCCGTTCAGTTCCACAGGAGCCGTTCTCTCGCAGAGCGGCTCTTTTCGTATCGTCCCTCAACCCCAACCGAAACACCCCGACCCTATGAAACAACATTTGCTATTGCTTCTTTCGCTCCTCTGCCTGCCGCTCGGATTGCAGGCCGAGAATTATCCCTACCGCAGCGACGTGCTGTGGGTCGCACAACCCGACCATGCCGACTGGCTCTACCGCACGGGCGAAAAGGCCGTCATCGAGGTACAGCTCTATCGCTACGGCATCCCGCAGGACGGCATCACCGTCCATTACGAACTGGGCGGCGACCTGATGCCCGCCGACACAAAAGGCAGCGTCGTGCTCAAAAACGGCCGGGCGGCCATCCCCGTCGGCACCATGAAGCGCCCCGGGTTCCGCGACTGCCGCCTTTCGGCCACCGTCGGCGGGCAGACCTCCCGGCACCATGTCAAGGTCGGGTTCTCGCCCGAGAAAATCGAACCCTATACCGCCATGCCCGCCGATTTCCATGAGTTCTGGGAGCGCAGCAAGGAGGAAGCCGCCGCTTTCCCCCTGCGCTATACGAAAGAGCGGGCGGAAAAATACTGCACCGACAAAATCGACTGCTACCTCGTCAAATTGCAGCTCAACAAGCAGGGACAGAGCATCTACGGTTATCTGTTCATGCCCAAGGACGCCCGGCCCGGGAGCTGCCCTGCCGTGCTCGTGCCGCCGGGCGCCGGCATCAAGACCATCAAGGAACCCCTGCGCCACAAGTACTACGCCGAGCAGGGCTGCATCCGGTTCGAGTTCGAGATCCACGGCCTGCACCCCGACCTGCCCGAGGAGCGTTTCCGCGAAATCAGCGCCGCTTTCAACGGCCGCAGCAACGGCTATCTGACCAACGGGCTCGACAACCGCGACAACTACTACATGAAGCGCGTCTACCTCGCCTGCGTGCGCGCGGCCGACCTGCTCGCTTCGCTGCCCGAATGGGACGGCCGGAACATGATTGCCCAGGGCGGCAGTCAGGGCGGTGCACTGGCGCTCATCGCCACCGCGCTCGACCCGCGCATCACGGCCTGCGTGGCCAACCATCCGGCCCTGAGCGACATGGCCCGCTTCAAACTCGGCGAGGGCGACGGCTACCCCCATTTCTCCAAAATCCCGGGGATGGACACGCCCGACAAGCTGCGCACGATGGCTTATTACGACGTCGTCAATTTCGCCCGGCTGATTCGGGTGCCCGTCTACATGACCTGGGGCTACAACGACGACACCTGCCCGCCGACCACCAGCTACGCGGTCTACAACGTGCTGCCGTGCCCCAAAGAGGCCCTGCTCACTCCTGTCAACGAGCACTGGACTTCGGAAGCCACCGGCCGCAACCAGCTGGAGTGGATCAAGCGGCACTTAACAAAGTGAAAGATGGAAAGTGACAGGTGAACTTTGCGGTTAAGCAAGGGCAGAGACTGCTTGCAGGCTATGCCGAGCGCAAGCAAAGTCAAACACTTTGCGGTTAAGCAAGGGCAGAGACTGCCGCTTTGCGTTGCCATCTGCGGCGGCCCGCATCGTAGATGCGTCCGGCCCCAGCCGCCGCAGATGAAAATAACCCAACGCCCCCGCCAGCCAACCAAACCAGCCGACAAAAAAAGGTCCCGAAAATTCGGGACCTTTATCTTCGCGGATAAACTCTATCTATTTCTCCAGCCCGTCGATGACGGTCGCCACACGGGCGAACACCTCGTCCATCGTGCCTGTGCCGTTGACCGACGCATATTTGCCCTGCGCCGCATAGTAGTCCGACACCACGGCGGTCTGCTGGTGGTAGACCTCCAGCCGTCCCCGGACCACTTCTTCCGACGCGTCGTCGGCACGGCCCGAATCCTTGCCGCGCAGCAAGATACGGCGTATCAGTTCCTCCTCCGGCACATGGATGTCCACCATGATGTCGACCTTCAGTCCATGCTTCTCCAGAATCCGGTCGAACGCCTCGGCCTGCACCGTCGTGCGCGGAAATCCGTCGAAAATGCAGCCTTTCGCCTCCTTGTGCGAAGCCACATATTCCTCGATCATCCCGATCACCAGTTCATCGGGCGCCAGCTTGCCCTGGGCGATACACGATTCCATGCTGCGGCCCAGCTCCGTACCGCGGCGGATGTGTTCGCGGATGACCTCGCCGGTCGAAACATGGTCGATGCCGTAGTGCGCTTTGAGCCGTTGGGCCTGCGTCCCCTTGCCGCAGCCCGGGGCGCCGAACAAGACGATATTTATCATAGCCAATACCTTTTTTGACCCGACAAAAGTACGTCAAATTTTTGGGAAAATGGAAAGATTCGTTAGTTTTGTAAAAATTTTAAGGAATGGCAGCGCAGAAAAAACGCACCGAAATCGCCGAATTGGGCGAATTCGGACTGATCGACCGGCTCACCGCCCGCTTCGCACCCTCCAACGCTTCGACCCTCCGAGGTGCGGGCGACGACAGCGCGGTGCTCGCTCCGCCCTCCGGCGAGCGGACGGTTCTTTCGACCGATTCGTTTTTCGAGGGGGTCGACTTCGACCTCACCTATTTCCCGCTCAAGCACTTGGGTTACAAGGTCGTGACGGCCGCCGTGAGCGACATTCTCGCCATGAACGCCACCCCGTCGCAGCTGCTCGTCTCGCTCGGCGTTTCGGCCAAGCTGCCCGTCGAGGCGCTGGACGACCTCTACGAGGGCATCGGTTTCGCCTGCAAGGAGTTGGGCGTCGACGTGGTCGGCGGCGATACGCGGGCTTCGATGACGGGGCTGGTCATCAGCGTCACAGCCGTGGGCCACGCACCCGAGGAACGCATCGTCGGGCGCGGCGGTGCACAGCAGAACGACCTTATCTGTCTGACGGGCAACGTCGGAGCGGCTTATATGGGATTGCAGCTCCTCGAACGCGAAAAGCGGGTTCTTGCCGGCGTGGACAACCCCGAGCCCCAATTCGCAGGCTACGAATATCTGTTGGAAAAATACCTCAAGCCCCGCCCGCGCACCGACATCCTGGCCGCCCTGGCCGAGGAGAAAATCGTGCCCACGGCGATGATCGACCTTTCGGACGGGCTTTCGAGCGATCTGCTACAGCTCTGCCGCTCCTCGAAATGCGGTGCCCGCATCTACCTGGAGCGGATTCCCATCGCCAAACAGATCACGGCCCTGGCCGAGGAGATGCACTCCGACCCGGTCGTCGCGGCGCTCCACGGCGGCGAGGACTACGAACTGCTCTTCACCGTGCCGCTCTCCATGCAGGAGCAGGTCATGCGGCTGGGGCTGGTCGACGTCATCGGCCACATCACACCCGAATCCACCGGGTGCTTCCTCGTCACGCCCGACGGTTCGGACATCCGGCTCAAGGCACAGGGCTTTCCCGAGCAACGGAATTAAAAATGAAAAATTAAGAATTAAAAATGCGATTCCGGGGAAGCCGGAGACCTGCCGAAGGCAGAAAGCGCCTGCACTTGCTTGCTTTCTCCTCGCAGGGAATCCCGGTCCCCGCACATGATCCGTCCGTCGCTTCGCATTGTCCGACCGACAATTTTAATTCTTAATTTTTCATTTTTAATTTATTTATTCCTATCTTTGCCAGCCCGAAAAGGGGATAACTTTTTAATTCAACGTATTATGAACAATTACGAAACCGTTTTCATTGTCACGCCGGTTCTGTCCGAACAGCAGGTGCAGGAGGTGGCCGACAAATTCCAGGGTGTCATCACCGAGAACGGCGGTCAGATTGTGAACAAGGAGTCGTGGGGCCTCAAGAAGCTGGCCTACCCCATTCAGAAGAAGACCACCGGTTTCTACTTCCTCGTGGAGTTCACGGGCGAGGGCACGCTCATCAACACCCTCGAAACGCAGTATCGCCGCGACGAGCGGGTGATCCGTTTTCTGACTTTCAAGCAGGACAAGTACGCCGTCGAGTACTCGGAGAAACGTCGTGCTAAAACCACTAACAAACAGGAGTAAGCCATGGCACAGGAGAATAAAGCACAGTCCGAAATCCGCTACCTGAACCCCGTTTCGGTAGACGTCAAGAAGAAGAAATACTGCCGTTTCAAGAAGCTCGGCATCAAGTACGTCGATTACAAGGACGGCGAGTTCCTCAAGAAGTTCCTCAACGAACAGGGCAAGATTCTGCCCCGCCGTCTGACCGGTACTTCGCAGAAGTTCCAGAAGAAGGTGGCCCAGGCCGTCAAGCGCGCCCGTCACCTCGCCATTCTGCCCTTCGTAACCGATTGCATGAAATAATTTAAGGAGGACAAGCACATGGAAGTCATTCTGAAGAAGGATATGGAGAATCTGGGCTACGCCAACGACATCGTCAACGTCAAGCCCGGTTACGCAAATAATTACCTCATTCCGCAGGGTCTGGCCACCGCCGCTACGGCTTCGGCCAAGAAGGTGCTCGCCGAGAACCTGCGCCAGCGCGCTCACAAGGACGCCAAGATTCTGGCCGACGCACAGGCTTTGGCCCAGACCATCGGCAACCTCTCGCTGTCGCTGAGCGTCAAGGCCGAGGAGGGCAAGCTCTTCGGTACCGTCACGGCCGCCGACCTGGCCGAGGCGCTCGCCGCCAAAGGCATCGAGCTCGACCGCAAGGTCATCAGCGTCGAGACCATCAAGACCGTCGGCGAGTACGAGGCTTCGGCCCGCCTCCACAAGGAGGTCAAGGCCGTCATCAAATTCTCGGTTTCGGCCGCTGAATAGGTTTCGCGCCTGATTCGCAAGTGAAAAGCGCTCCGGATTCGTCCGGGGCGTTTTTTCGTTGGCCACGAAAAGCACGCGCAGGCGGCTCCGAACTTTCATTCTTCGTTTTTAATTACTACCTTTGCCTGCAAGTATGAAAACACTCCGAATATACCTCGCGGCTCTGCTGGCCCTGACGGCCGGAGCCTGCGGCCGCACTGCCTCGGATGCGGAGACCCAACGCAACATCGTCTACGGCATCGACGCCGACGCCTACCGTCTCGAAACGGGCGAAATCGGCAAGGGAGAGACCCTCAGCAAAATCCTCAACAACTACGGCATCACGGTGCGCCAGATCGACCGGCTCGACCGCTCGGCGAAAGAGATTTTCCCGCTGCGCAACATCCGGGCGGGCCACAAGTACACGGTCTTCATCCACGAAGATTCGCTCTACGCCCCGCACCTCGATTACCTCGTCTACGAAACCGACCGGACCAATTACGTGGTCTTCGGATTCCACGACGGCGACTCCGTTTCGATCCGCAAGGACACCAAGCCCACGACCCTGCGCCGCACGCAGCGTTCGGCCGTCATTTCGTCGTCGCTGTGGGGTTCCATCATGGAGCAGAACCTCCCCTATTCGCTCGCCGCCGAGATGGAGAACATCTACCAGTGGACCGTCGATTTCTTCGGCATCCAGAAGGGCGACAGCTTCACGGTCATCTACGACGAGCGGTTCATCGACGACACCGTGTCGGCTGGCGTCGACCGCATCTGGGGCGCCAAGTTCACGCAGGGCGGCAAGGAGTATTACGCCATTCCGTTCCGCCAGGGCGGTAAAATCCAGTATTGGGAGTTGGACGGCACCAGCCTGCGCAAGCAGCTGCTCAAGGCGCCGCTCAAATACACGCGCATCAGTTCCAAGTTCTCCTACGCCCGCAAGCACCCGGTTTACAAGGTCTACCGTCCCCACACGGGCGTCGACTACGCCGCACCCAAGGGTACGCCCGTCCATGCCGTGGCCGACGGCGTGGTGACGTTCAAAGGCTGGGGCGGCGGCGGTGGCAACACCCTCAAAATCAAGCATGCAGGCAACCTCGTCACGGGTTATCTCCACCTGAGCGGTTACGCCAAGGGTATTTCGCAAGGCAAGCGCGTGTCGCAGGGCCAGCTCATCGGTTACGTCGGTTCCACAGGCACCTCGACCGGCCCCCACCTCGACTACCGCATCTGGCGCAACGGCACCCCCATCGACCCGCTGAAGATTCCGCAGAAGCCCGCCGAGCCCATCGCCAAGAAAAACCGCGCGGCGTTCGAGTTCGTCCGCGACCGGATTCTCGCCGAGCTGAACGGCGAGCTTCCCGAGGAGGAGCGCATCACGCAGCTCGATTCCATCGTCATTCCGGCTCCCGTGCCGCCTGCACAGCCCGCCGGAGCGGCCGCAGAGCCCAAGAAATAGCGCCATGGAGCGGGTCGGGGTCATCATCGTGGCGGGAGGTGCCGGAACACGTTTCGGCGGCCGCATCCCCAAGCAGTTCGCGCTGCTCGGCGGTGAGCCCGTGTTGGCCCGCACGATAGGCAGCTTCGCCAAGGCGTTGCCGGGAGCTCCCATCGTCGTGGTGCTTCCTGCCGCCCATATCGAGTTTTGGCACAACCTGTGCGCGCGTTTCGACGTGGCGCCCCACACCGTCGCCGAGGGCGGAGAGGAGCGGTTTTTCTCCGTCCGCAACGGTCTCGCGGCGCTCCCGGACGACGTCGGGCTGATCGCCGTGCAGGACGGGGTGCGGCCCCTCGCTTCGTCCAAGCTCATCCGCCGCACGGCCGCCGCGGCCGCCGAGCACGGCACCGCCGTTCCGGTTGTCGAGCCTGCCGATTCTTACCGCCAGACGGACGGCACCGTCTCGCACGCCGTCGACCGCCGCCGCCTGCGCATCGTCCAGACGCCGCAGATTTTCCGCGCGGGACTGCTGCGCGAAGCATACGGCGCCGACTACCGCCCGGAGTTCACCGACGACGCGTCGGTGGTCGAAACGGCGGGGCACAGCATCTGTCTGTGCGACGGGGAGCGGCAGAACCTCAAGATTACGACCCCCGAAGATTTCGCCGTGGCCGAAGCCCTGCTGGCGGCCCGCGAAGAGAACGCCTACGAACGACTGCCCGAAAAATAGCACCATGCAAAGCACCTACAAATACCGTTTCGACCGCAACACGCTCTATTGGACGCTCGTCTACTGGATCGTCTTCGCCCTGCTGGGCGGCGGTCTGTTCTATCTCTACGAGGGAGGGTACCTCTCGGCGTGGTTCACGTCGTTCATCGTGGCGCTGATTGCGCTGATGGCCCTTTCGATTCCGCGCAAAATCGTCGTCACCGACCAGTCGGTCCAGGTGCGCTGCCTGCTGGACATCACCGAAATAAACCGCAGCGAAATCGCGGCCGTGCGCAAGGTCAGCGCAGCTCACATGAAGTGGATAGTGCCCGTGTTCGGCGGTTTCGGCTTCTTCGGCTACTACGGCCATTTCATCGACCTGCGGCGCTTCGAGCGGGTGCGGGTCTACGCCACGGAATGGCGCAATTTCGTGGAAATCGTCGACATCTACGAAGACAAGCTCTACGTGTCGTGCTGCGACGCCGACCGCCTGGTGGCCGAGCTGACCCCTCCCGGCGGCAACCGCCCCGTAGACGACGATGAGGACGAATAGGCGTCCCGGCTTTCCATCCGATAAAAAACAGCCTCCGACCCGGAATGGCATGGGCTACGGTTCATTTCAAGCCCCTTTTCCTGCCCCGGCAGGTCCGAACGGCTTCGGTCTGCCGGCGGCTCGCCGAAAAGGTGCGCGCCAGCGTGGTCCGGCAGATTCAGCAATCCGCTGGCGGTGTTGTTGTTGAAACGTTTTAGCAAGCAGTTGAAACGTTCCTTTTCAGGCAGGTTTTCTCGCCTCGGCATAGCTCAGGCAAACTTGGCTTTGCACTCGGCTTATCGAAAACGTTTCAATACACCGTCAGTTATTCATTCCAGTCTGGCAGAAAACTTGGGTTAATGAATAATTAACAATGAATAGTGAATAATTGTTTTTCCGGATCTCGGATAATTATTCCCTATTAACTATTCATTATTCATTTTTTCTGTCATTCATCCGAGCGATTGCTTCAGCGCCTGCTACGGGCTACCGCTTCGAGACGACGGGTGCCCTGACACACGTCGGCGAGTGGGGCCTCTGCTGGTCCTCGTCGTCCTATGCCGCAGGCCAGCTCGGCTCGGGCTATCTGTACCTGAACGCGGACTACGTGTACCCGCTGTACCACAGCTTTCGGGCCAACGCCCTCTCCGTGCGCTGCGTCCAGCATCTGCGGGCTGTTTTTTATCTTTTTCAGCGTCCGAAGCAAAAAAAATCGGGGGGGGGAACAACATTGCAAAATATCGCTTAACTTTGTGGATGTGCAGGTTGCACGAAACCAAAACCCAAATCCTATGAAAAAACTTTTCTTCCTGATGGCTTTCGCGGCCATGGCGTGGGGGGGGGAGATTTCCGCGGTTAAGGCGCAGTCCCTCGAACCCGAATTCGAGGGCGAAGTGGTCGCCGTATTCCCCGACGGCACGTCCGGCAAACTCGAAAAACACACCGTCCGCATCAAGACCGGCGCCGGAGTCTACATCGCCGGATTCGCCGCGGCCAAGCAAAAGACCAAGGTCGTCATCGACGGCGGCACCGCAAGCGTACGCATGGACGGCAGCCAGCCCGTCGAACTGATCGTCCGGGCCAAGGACAACAAGGCCGACCCGATGTCGATCGTGCGCGTGTTCCGCATGAAAGCCACGCCCAAGAACCGTTCGGCCGTCATTTCGGCCGTCGGCACTTTCAACGTGCAGAGCAACACGCTCGACTTCCTGCCTTTCACGGCCAAGAAATACGGCGAAAGCAGCTATCGTCTTTCGTTCGCGACCCGTCCCACGGGCGAGTACGGCGTCATCGTCTCGAACCCCAACAACGTCGACGAGAAGATGGTCATCGTCTCGACGTTCGCCATCGACAACGGTTCGGACCCCAAAAAGAAATAGCGGTTCCGCTGCGACGCAAGAAAGGCGTACCTCCATTGTGGGAGGTACGCCTTTGTCATTGTAAAAAGCAGCCGCACAGATGCTGGACGCAGCGCACGGAGAAGCCGTAAGCACGGTTATTGTTGTTCAGCGGGTTGACGACGCTCGAATTGAAGCCCAGGTTGCCCGCGTTGGCGCTGCCTGCGAGGTAGGACGACGAAGACCAGTAGTCACCGTTCGCGCCGACGTTCATATTCATGCAAGTTTTCTCGCCTCGGCACAGCTCGTGCAAGCACAGCTCTGCCCTCGGCTTATCGAAAACATTCGTCAAGGCTCCCGACGAGTAGTGGCGGTAGCCCGCAGCAGGCGTATGCCAGCAATCGCTGGAATGAATGACAGAAAAAATGAATAATGAATAGTTAATAGGGAACAACTGGCAAAGACATAAGAAAGCCAATTATTCACTATTCATTAACCCAAGTTTTCTGCCAGACTGGAATGAATAACTGGCAGCGCATCCGGAACGTTTTCGATAAGCCGAGTGCAAAGCCAAGTTTACCTGAGCTATGCCGAGGCGAGAAAACCTGCCTGAAAAGGAACGTTTCAACTGTTTGCTAAAACGTTTCAACAACAACACTGCCAGCGGATTGCTGAATCTGCGGCCGCGCTGGCGGGAGCCGTAACCCACCGCCATTCCGGGCGCAGGCTGCTTTTTAGTTTTTCAGCGGCAGGAACGAATAATTCGTCGAATAGTCCATCATCTGGGCGGCGTAGTCGGTCGGGTAAACAATCTTCACGTCGACCACCTTGCCGTCGCGCTCGACCAATTCGTAGTCGGGATTGAGGAACCCGCCGTAGGGTTCGATGCCCAGCCCGTAATAGCGTTCGCGGACCTCTGCATGCAGTTCGGGGTCGACCGCCACGGCATATCGCTCGACCAGCGCGCGCCCGGCTTCATAGTCGCCCTCGGACTTGATGCGCTGGATTTCGCGGAGCATCTCGCCGAAAAGCGCGCGCAGTTTCACGAAGTCGTTGACCACAACGTAGCGCTTGCCGTCCTCGACCACCCATTCGATCACGTTGTCGGCCTTGCCGCGCTCGCAGCACCACTCGCAAATCAGCTTGCGGTTGCGCATGTGCGCCTCCTCGACGTTCTTGCCCGGCTCGATGCGTGCCAGCTGGGTCATCATGCCGTTCATGATGTACTTGGCATAGCCCGCCCACGCCACGTCGAGCGAGGGGATCAGGCCCAGCTCCACCATCTTCGGATCGCCCAGATAATAGAGCCCGAACAGGTCGGCGCGGGTCTCCTCCAAGGTCGAACCGTAACTTTTGAGCTCGCCGCCCGAAACGCCCGGCGCCAGCTGGCCCGAACCGTGGCCCAGACACTCGTGGAGGTCGGTGTGGAGGTCGTCGGCCAGCTTGCCGTAGCGCTCCATGCGGTCGCGGTCGTCGGCACGCAGCACGAACTCTTCGTTGAAGCCGTTGCCGTGGGCCGCCATGTCGTAGGCATAGGTGATGTTGTCGATGGTCACCGACTTCGAGCCGTACTCCTTGCGTATCCAGTCGGCGTTGGGCAGGTTGATGCCGATGGGGGTGGCCGGGTAGCAGTCGCCGCCGAGCATGGCCACGGTGATGACCTTGGCCGAAACGCCGCGGACCTCCTTCTTCTTGTACTCGGGCGCGGCGGGGGAGTGGTCCTCGAACCACTGGGCGTTCTCCGAGATGATTTCGGTGCGGCGGCACGCCTCGGTGTCCATGAAGTTCACATTGGCCTCCCACGAAGCCTTGCGGCCCAGCGGATCGCCGTAGTCCTCGATGAAGCCGTTGACGAAATCGACGTGCGAAAGCGTGTCGCGGACCCAGCGGATGTTGTACTCGTCGAACTTCTTCAGGTCGCCCGTGCGGTAATACTCCACCAGCGCCGCGATGGTCGATTTCTGCGGTTCGGCAGCCACGGCCTGCGCCTTCTCGAGCCAGCCGACAATGCGTTCGATGGCGGGCGAATACATGCCGCCGACTTTCCACACCCGTTCGTAAAGACGTCCGGACGCGTCCTTGGCCAACTGCGAATTGAGCCCGTAGGAAACCGGCTCCGGATTGCCCGCGTCGGCGGCCGCCATTGCGGCGTAGAACTTCTCGGCCTCGGCCTGCGAAACCCCGCAGTAATAGTTGCTCGACGAAGTGAGCAGCAGGTCGTCGCCCGCGCGCTGGTTGAGCCGCGTCGGGTAGGCCGCAGGGTCGAAAATGGCCGTGCAGACCTCGCCGCGCAGGGCGTTCAGTTCGTCGCCGAACCGCTCCTCGGGGATGGTCTCGATGACCGACAGCAGATACTCCTCGGTGAACTCCGGGGTGAACTTGTCGTTGGAATAGTGGTGGTGGATGCCGTTGGCGAACCACACCTTTTTGAGGTATTTTTCGAGCGCCTGCCACTCGGCCGTCGAACGGTCGCCCTCGAAATGCTCATAGACGGTCTCCAAGGTCCGGCGCACGGGCAGGTTGGCCGGGCAGTTCTGGTCGAAAAGGATGTCGCGGCCGCACTTGGCAGCTTCGGCAAGATAGAAGACCAACTCCTTCTGTTCGAGCGGAAGTTCCTCGAAACCGGGGACCTCGTAGCGGATCACCTTCACGTCGTCGAAACGGTCGACGATCCACGGCTTGTCGCCCTGCTGCGTGCCGCACGAAGCGAACATAATGGCGGAAAATGACATAAGTGCGATTTTTTTCATGTCGGTTCGGGTTTGTTAACGTGCGAAGATAGCAAAAATCCGACAAAAGCAGCCCCGACCCGCCGCACAAAAACACCCGCCCAGCGACGGCGAAGCACGGATTTTTAATTCTTAATTTTTCATTTTTAATTATCTTTCCTACCTTTGCCCCGCAACCCGCTTCAAAAGCAGAAAAATGAAGATCCATACGAGCGTCGAAGCATTCCGCGCAGAGCTGGACAAGGCCGGGGCCGCAGGCATCGGATTCGTCCCGACGATGGGCGCCCTGCATGCCGGGCACCGTTCGCTGGTGGAACGTGCGCGCCGCGAAAACGACACGGTGGCGGTGAGCGTATTCGTCAACCCCACGCAGTTCAACGACAAGAACGACCTGCGGCGCTACCCCCGCACTCCCGAAGCCGATGCGCGGCTCCTGGAAGAAGCGGGCGCCGACCTAGTGCTGATGCCGTCGGTCGAGGAGATATACCCCGAACCCGACACGCGGCAGTTCGACTTCGGACAAATCGACAAGGTCATGGAGGGCGCCACGCGTCCGGGCCATTTCAACGGCGTGGCACAGGTGGTCAGCCGCCTGTTCGACATCGTGCGGCCCGCCCGCGCCTACTTCGGCGAGAAGGATTTCCAGCAGATAGCCGTCATCCGGGCCATGGTCGCGCAGCTGAAACTCCCGGTCGACATCGTCGAATGTCCCATTGTCCGGGATGCCGACGGACTGGCCCTCTCCTCGCGCAACCAACTGCTCGACCCTGCGCACCGCGCCGCCGCGCCGCATATCTACGCCACGCTCCGGGCCGCCGCCGAGAAATCGCACTCGCTGCCGCCCGCCGAACTCAAAGCGTGGGTCGCCGAAGAAATCGGCCGCAATCCGCTGCTCGAAATCATCTACTACCAGTCGGTCGACGCCCTGACGATGCAGGAAGTCGCCGCATGGGACGACGCCCCCCGCATCCAGGGCTGCATAGCCGTGCAGGCCGGCCCGATCCGTCTGATAGACAACATCCGAATCCGATAATGAAATTCCAGATCGAAGTCATCAAATCGAAAATCCACCGGGTGCGGGTCACGCAGGCCGACCTCAACTACGTGGGAAGCATCACCATCGACGAGGCGCTCCTCGAAGCGGCCAACATCATCGAGGGCGAAAAGGTCCAGATCATGGACATCGACAACGGCGAACGCTTCGAGACCTACGTCATCAAGGGCGAACGCGACAGCGGCTGCATCTGTCTGAACGGCGCCGCGGCCCGCAAGGTGCAGGTGGGCGACGTGGTCATCATCGCCTCCTACGCGCAGATGGATTTCGAGGACGCCAAGCAGTTCCGGCCGTGGATCGTCTTCCCCGACACGGCGACCAACCGGCTGATCGGATAGCGGCATGGACGTTCTGCTGTCATTCCTCGCCCTGCTGCTCTCGGTGATCGGCATCGTCGGGTGCATCGTCCCGGCCATCCCGGGCGTCATCGTCAGCTACGTCGGTCTGCTCTGCGCATGGGGCGCCTCCTACTCGCAGTTCTCGGGCTCGGCCATGCTCATCTGGCTGGCCGTCACGCTGGCCGTCACCCTCTCCGACTATTTTCTGCCCGGCTGGATGACCCGCCGCTTCGGCGGTTCGCGCGCGGGCTCCATCGGCGCCACGGTAGGCGTCTTCGCAGGGCTTTTCTTCGGACCCGTGGGCATCATCGCCGGACCGTTCATCGGTGCCGTGGCGGGCGAACTGCTCAACGACCGCAGCGATTCGGCCAAGGCGTTCCGCGTGGGCATCGGTTCGTTCCTGGCGTTTATCGTCGGGACGGGGCTCAAGCTCGTCGCCTGCATCGCCATGCTGGCCCTTGTCGTCGCCGACATCTGGGCCCCGTTCAAGGAATGGGCGGCCGGGTTGTTCTGAATCCGGCAAGCACTGAAAACACCGGATTTCCCCAACAGAAAGACCTTTTTAGCGATAAAAGAGCTATATTTGTAGGACAAAACTTCTTTTAATCCTAAAAAGATGAAAAACGTAAAATTGCTCATCGCAATGCTCGCCACCGCAGCGGTAGCGGCTTGCACCGACGCTCCCGGCGAGGGGGGGGGAATTCAGTCCTGATTGACGCCTCGCAGCTCAATCCTACATTCACGGCCGCACCCGGCTCCCGGACCATCGGCTTCACGGCGCTCAAACCGTGGACGGCGACCCTCGAAGAGACCACCCGCACCGCACCCGACTGGGTCGAACTGGACAAATACGCAGGCGACGCGGGCGAAGTCTCGATTACCATCTCGATCCTCCAGGAAAACACCTCCGACCAGGCGCGTCATGCGCAGCTCACCATCCTCAGCGGCGACAGCCGGGTGACTGTCCGAATCGAACAAAAAGCCATAGGCGACGACACTCCGGACAATCCCGACGACCCCGAACCCGTCGGCATCCGCTATGTCAGCCGCGTCGACTATCTGCTGGTCGACAACCGCGAAAAGGAGCAGAAACGCGAAACCATTTCGCAGACGTTCCGATACGACGAGCGCAACCGTGTGGTCGAAATCGTCGAGGAGTACGCCTTATCGGAGAAAGACAAGGGCACGCACCGCTACCGTCTGGACTACACCACAGCAGGCCAACTCACGGTGACTGAAAGCGATGTCATGGAGAGCGGCGACGAAATTCTGAACAAAATCGCCGCCACGCTCGACGAAAAGGGCCGCATCACCGAAGCGACCACGACCTGCTACTACGACACACCCTTTCTTTCGGCCAAGGAAATCTGCACCTACGACAGCGAGGGCCGCATCGGCGGATGGCTCTCCAAACACTCCTGCATGGACGACGGCAATCTCGACACCTACAGCGAAAACAAGTTCTTCTACAACGCCGAGGGGATGCTGACCCGCTACACCTACTACGACAGCTATGACAACGAGGGCTGGGAAGAAGAGTTCCCGGCCGCCCAATTCTACCCCAACCGCATCGCCAATGACAAGTCGAACCTCGACTTCACGTTCTATGCGTTAGCGGGTGCCATCGACGAACTCGAAGACCCGCAGGTGCTGTTCACGCTGCTGCGCCTGACAGGAGGCGGCTTCGGCAAATACCTGCCCGAAACGACGGTCGATGCCTATGACGACAGCGATATCGCAAGCCCGGTACAAGACGGCTGGCCGACGCCGAACGTGACGATTCACGAATCCTCCGACTACATCGAATGCACGCTCGGAGAAGAGGAGTACCTGCCCCTCGGCTTCACGACCGATGCCGACGGCTACATCACGCAGATAGCCTATAACAGACCCTATGCGGAATACCGCCACGAATACGACATTGTGGTGGGCAACGAAGTAATAGCCGACTATATGAACGACCCCGATTTCCCGGAGGAGGAGAAGCGCTACAAGTGCGAAATTCAGAACAGCACGACCACCAAGTTGCGCGACATCTCCAATCCCGTGACCATCGGCATCACTTACCGATAGTCCGCCACCATAAAGCATCCGGGGCGCTCTTTTGCAAGAGCGCCCCGGATTTTCTAATATCTGTAGTGTTCGGCCTTGAACGGACCCTCCTCGGGCACGCCGATATAATCGGCCTGCTTCTTGGTCAGGCGCGTGAGCTCGACCCCGAGGTTGTCCAGGTGGAGCCGCGCCACCTCCTCGTCGAGATGCTTGGGCAGCCGGTAGACGCCCACCTCCAGCTTCTTCTGCCACAGCTCCATCTGTGCCAGGCACTGGTTCGTGAAAGAGTTCGACATGACGAACGACGGGTGGCCCGTAGCGCATCCAAGGTTGACCAAACGGCCCTCCGCAAGGATGAAAATCGAATGTCCGTCGGCAAAGGTGTATTTGTCGACCTGCGGCTTGATATTGGTCTTGCGGGCGCCCGACTTTTCGAGCCGCGCCATCTGGATTTCGTTGTCGAAGTGGCCGATGTTGCAGACAATGGCCTGGTCGCGCATCCGCTCCATGTGCTCCAGCGTGATGATGTCGCAGTTGCCCGTGCAGGTGACGAAGATGTTGCCCTCGGGCAGGGCGCTCTCGACGGTCTTCACCTCGAAACCCTCCATGGCCGCCTGCAAGGCGCAGATGGGGTCGATTTCCGTGACGATGACCCGCGCGCCGTACGAACGCATCGACCGCGCGCAACCCTTGCCGACGTCGCCGTAGCCGCACACCACAACCACCTTGCCCGCTATCATGACGTCCGTAGCGCGCTTGATGCCGTCGGCCAACGATTCGCGGCAGCCGTAGAGGTTGTCGAACTTCGACTTGGTGCACGAATCGTTGACGTTGATGGCCGGAACAAGCAGTTCGCCCGCTTCCTGCATCTGGAAGAGCCGGTGCACGCCCGTGGTGGTCTCCTCGCTCACGCCGCGCCACTCGGCCACGGTGCGGTGCCATTTCCGGGAGTCCTCGGCCAGCAGCTGCCGGAGCGTGTCGAGGATGACCTCCTCCTCGTAGGACGAGGGAGCGTAATCGAGCGTCGAAGCGTCCTTTTCGGCCTTGTAACCCTTGTGAATCAGCAAGGTAGCATCCCCGCCGTCATCGACGATCAGCTGCGGCCCCTTGCCGTCCGGAAACGACAGCGCCATGGCAGTGCACCACCAATATTCGGGCAGCGTCTCCCCTTTCCACGCGAAGACCGGAACCCCCGCAGCGGCGATGGCGGCGGCGGCATGGTCCTGGGTCGAGAAGATGTTGCACGAACACCAGCGCACCTCGGCGCCCAACTCGACGAGCGTCTCGATCAGCACGGCGGTCTGGATGGTCATGTGGAGCGAACCCATGATGCGCACCCCCTTGAGCGGTTTCTGCGGGCCGTACTTGCGGCGCACGGCCATCAGACCGGGCATCTCGTATTCGGAAATCGCGATCTCCTTGCGTCCCCATTCGGCCAGCGACATGTCGGCGACCTTGTAGGGCAATGTAGTATCCAAAAACATGGTTTATCGTAGTTTTAATATGTATTCCTTGTCCTTTGCGATTTGCGCGCGCAGTTCTTCGACCGAGGCGAAACGCCGCTCGTCGCGGATTTTCCGCCACAGCACCACGGTCATCTGCCTGCCGTAGAGCGAACCCCCGAAACCGAACAGATGGGTTTCGAGCCGCCGTTCGCATCCGCCGACCGAGGGGTTGCACCCCAAATTCGACATGGCGCGGTAACGCACCCCGTCGACCTCGGCCCACGAAGCATAGACCCCGTCTTCGGCCGCCACCTCCCCTTGGGCGGAGAGGTTGGCCGTGGGGAATCCCAACTCGCGGCCCAGTCGGCGCCCCGGCACCACCACGCCCTCGATCCGCACCGGCTCCATGTCAGATATTCTCGGTGAGTTTGCGCACCAGCGCGAACTGCGAAAAGAACTCCTTGGCGAAGACGCGCAGCACGGTATAGGAGGGGATGGCCAACAGCATGCCCAGAATTCCGGCCAGCGACCCGGCGACGAGGATGACCAGAAAGACTTCCAACGGATGGGCCTTGACGCGCTCCGAATAGAGCGTCGGCTGAAGCACGAAATCGTCCATACCCTTGATTACCAACAGCGTGGCGGCGATGACGAACGCCGTATGGCCCACGCTTGTCCCGGCAATGGGGGTGACGATGCCGACGAAGACCGAAATCACGCCGCCGATGAGCGGCCCGGCATAGGGCACGACGTTCATGACCCCCATGACCAGCCCGATGAAAAAGGCATCGGCGGCGGCCATTCCGAAAGCCATCATCGCCAGCGACACGGCGAACATCAGGAGCAGGCTTTCGGCCAGAATCCCGGTGAAGTAGCGCCCCAGCAAGAGGGTGACGGAATCGAGCGCGCGGGTGATGTTCAGGTGGTAACGCTCGGGAAAGATGGCGGTGACCATCCTGTAAAACAAGTCGTCTTCCTTGAGAAAGAAGAACGTGATGAACGAAATCGAGAAGACGGCGATGACCGACGAGAAGACCATGCCGAGCACCGACGAAAAGAAATTGTTGAGCGAATCGAGGTCGACCAGCCTGCGCAGCACGGCGGTAAGCTCCTCGGAGAGCGAAAACGAACTTTCGGGCAGGGCGAACAGCTCCTGCAAGTTGTGCTGTGCCCGGGCGACGGGCTCGCCGATGCTGTTGATGACCATGCCGAAATCGACGTCGGCCAACTGGTTTATCTTATTGAAAACCAGCGGCACGAAGAGCGAACACAGCACGGCGGCCACCGTCCAGATGACCAGGAGCGTCACCAGCGCCGCCAACGCACGCGGCACTTTCCACTGCCGCACGTGCAGCGCCGCCAGCCGCTTGACCAACGGGCGCCCCATGACCGCCAGCACCGCCGACACGAGGATATAAACCACTATCGACGAGAAGTACCACACCAAAAAGAGCACCACAGCCGCAATGGCCGCCCCGGCCAGGAACTTCAGAAAGGTCTGCGGAGTAGCCGTCATGCCTCGGTCTTTTTGGGCAGACGCGCGATGGGGGTCTGCGAACCGACGGTCGGGTCGCCTATCTCGACGAGCAACTCGCTGTTCTTGGGAACCAGCACGTCGACCCGCGAACCGAATTTGATGAAACCGCAGACGCTGTTCTGCTCGACCTTGTGGCCCACCTCCATGTAGGAGACGATGCGCCGCGCGATAAGCCCCGCAATCTGCCGGAACAGCACCCGCTGACCCGAAGCCATGCGCACCACGGTGGTGGTCCGCTCGTTCTCGGTCGACGACTTGGGATGCCACGCCACGAGGAAACGGCCGGGATGGTACTTGTAGTACTCCACCTCGCCGCCCACGGGCACCCAGTTCATGTGGACGTTGGTAATCGACATGAAGATCGAAATCTGAAGCATCTCCTCGCGGAGGTATTCATTTTCGCGGACCACCTCGGTCACCACCACGCGGCCGTCGCAGGGAGCGAACACCAGGTCGGCATCGTGGATGCGCACGCGCCGCGGTTCGCGGAAGAACGCCACGATGAAAAACCAGAACAACAGCAGGAATATCGTGCTGCACCACAGAAGCGTAGTTGCCGCGTCGCTGACCAGCAACCGGTAGAACAGCCACCAAATCAAGAGGCAGACCAGCCCCGAGACGAAGATGATTTTGTAACCTTCCTTATTGATTTTCATGGGATACGAGAGGGTTTAGCAGACAAGTAACTCGATGCCGAGCGCCCAGCGGCAGAACAGCAGGTATATCAGTGCGAAAGGAGCCGACAGCAGCACCGCGTCGAAACGGTCGAGCACCCCGCCGTGGCCGGGAATCGAACGGCCGGAATCCTTGACCCCGGCGGCGCGCTTGAACATCGACTCGGTCAGGTCGCCCAACACACCCGTCGCGGCGACGACCAGCGCCAGACCTCCCCAGGCCCACAGGTTGCCGCCGAACAGCCAACCCGCCGCAATGCCCACGGCGACCGCTCCGGCCAGCCCGCCGAAGAATCCTTCCCACGACTTTTTGGGCGACAGCCGCTCGAAAAGCCGGTGACGGCCCAGCGCCATCCCCACCAGATAGGCGAATACGTCGTTGGCCCAAATGATGCACAGATAGGCCACCGCAATCCACGGGCTCCATCCGGCGGCCGCGGAGACCGCCAGCGACGAAACCAGCCAGCCGAAGCAGACCAGCGGCACGGCCACGTAGCAGATGCCCAGCAAGGTCGTTCCCACCGAAGCCACCGGGTCGGCGTTCTTGCGGTAGAGTTCGCAAATCAGCATGGCAGGCACCGACAGCAGGAGCGGCGCTCCGACAGCGGCGAGCCACCAGTCGCCGAACGCTTTCGGAGCGTCGGGGATGACAGGCAGATAAAACAGGCAGAAAAGGAGCAGACCCAGTACGGTACCCAAAGCACGCTGCGGCCGGGCCCCCTTGGCCGCGGCCAGCGCATAGAATTCGAGCATTCCGCCCACAAGCAGCACCGCCAGCAGGAGGCCGAAACTGATCGGCGACCAAACGACGGCACCCAGCATCACAGCGACCAGCACAAGGCCGCTGAGCGTTCGCACCGCAAGGTTTTTCATTTTATCGTTCATAGGTTCGGTCGGGTTGAAAGGCTGTTGCGACTATTCGGAATCGGAAGTCCCGGCACTCTTGGTGTTCGTGGCGCTCTTGGTGCTCTTGGGACGCCGCCCCCGCTTGGGCTTGCCGTCCGTTGTTGGGGCAGAGGTCCGGGCCGTTCCGGACGCTTGGAGCGCCTTGGGAGCTTCGGACGCCTCGGCCGCTTTGGGGGCACGCCGCCTGCGGGCAGGCTTCGGCGCTTCGGCCGTCGGTTTCCCCGCTGTTTCTCCGGTCGATTTCGCAAACGCCGGAGCCGCCGAGACCTTGAATTCGGCTCTCTTGGCGGCGGCTTCCGCTTCGCGGCGCTCGCGCTCGATGTCCTTCTTGCGTTTGCCGAAAATCCGCTCGACGTCCTCGGTGAAGACCACTTCGCGGTCCAGCAGCAGTTCGGCGAGCTGTTTCAGCCCGTCGGCGTGTTCGCGCAGCACCTTTTCGGCCATCTTGTAGGCCCGGTCGATGAGCAGCCGCGCTTCGGCGTCTATCTGCTGGGCGGTCAGGTCGGAATAGGGCTTGGTCAGCGCCAAGTCGCTCTGGCCCGTCGAATCGTAGAACGACAGGTTGCCGACCGCCTCGCTCATGCCGTAGTAGGCCACCATCGCATAGGCCTGCTTGGTCACCCGCTCCAGGTCGTTGAGCGCCCCGGTCGACACATGGCCGAACGTCAGCTGCTCGGAGACGCGCCCGCCCAGCGTGGCGGCCAGCTCGTCCATCAGTTGCTCGCGCGTGGTAATCTGCCGCTCCTCGGGCAGGTACCAGGCGGCGCCCAGCGCCTTGCCGCGCGGGATGATCGTCACCTTGATAAGCGGGCTGGCATTTTCCAGAATCCAGCTCACGGTGGCGTGGCCGGCTTCGTGGTAGGCGATGGTCCGCTTCTCCTCGTCGGTGATTATCTTGTTCTTGCGCTCCAGCCCGCCGATGATGCGGTCGATGGCGGCCAGGAAATCCTCCTTGGCGATGAATTTCTTGTTGTGCCGCGCGGCTATCAGCGCCGCTTCGTTGCAGACGTTGGCAATGTCGGCGCCCGAGAATCCGGGGGTCTGCCGCGCCAGGAAACCGCGGTCGAGCGCCGGGTCGAGCTTGAGCGGCCGCAGGTGGACCTCGAAAATCTCCTCGCGCTCGCGCACGTCGGGCAGCCCGACCTCTATCTGACGGTCGAAACGCCCGGCACGCATCAGCGCCTTGTCCAGGATGTCGGCACGGTTCGTCGCCGCGAGGACGATCACCCCGGTGTTAGTCTGGAAGCCGTCCATCTCGGTGAGCAACTGGTTGAGCGTGTTCTCGCGCTCGTCGTTGCCCGAGAACCCGGCGTTCTTGCCGCGGGCCCGGCCGATGGCGTCGATTTCGTCGATGAAGACGATGCAGGGGGCTTTCTGCTTGGCCTGCTCGAAAAGGTCGCGGACACGCGACGCCCCCACCCCGACGAACATTTCGACGAAGTCGGAGCCCGAAATCGAGAGGAACGGCACATTGGCCTCCCCGGCCACGGCTTTGGCCAGCAGGGTCTTACCCGTTCCCGGAGGACCCACAAGCAACGCCCCTTTGGGTATCTTGGCACCCAGCTCCTTGTATTTGTCGGCTTTCTTGAGGAAGTCGACGATTTCCATGATTTCGACCTTGGCCTCCTCCAGCCCGGCCACGTCCTTGAAAGTAATGGGCCGCGCATTGTTCTTGTCGAAAACCTGCGCCCGGGCCTTGCCCACGTTCATGATGCCGCCGCCCGCACCGCCTCCGGCACCGCGCGACATGGAACGCATCAGGAAGAACCACACGGCGATAATGAGCACCCACGGCAGCAGGTTGACCAGAATGCCGGTCCACTCGCCCGAACGGGTTTCGTAGACCACCGGAACGGAGTGTCCCGACGTCTGTTCGACGGCGCGCAGGTCCTCGCGGAACGAATCGACCGACGGAATGGTGAAAGTCAGATGCGGCCCCTCCACGGGCAGCCGACGGTAGAGTTTGACCGAATCGGTCCGGTAACGGTCGGCGGCTGTTTCCGCCAGGAAGACCTCGGCCTTGTCGCGGTTGATGACCCGGATTTTCTCGACCTCGCCCTGGCCGACCATCCGTTCGACGGCCGTCCACTCCGACGGCAGCGGCGTGTCGCTGCTCTCGCCGAAAAGGTACCACCCGAAGATGGCCGCCCCGATCACTCCGTAGACCCACCAGATCGTCGGACGCGGCAGCCCCGCAGGTCTCTTTTTATGCTGATTGTTCTTCTGTGCCATAACCTATTCTTCGTACTCGTGACGGGTCAGCGGAGCGTCGGCCCACAGCTCTTCCAACCGATAGAATTCGCGCAGCTCGGTCTGGAAGATGTGCACCACCACGTCCACGTAGTCCATGGCAATCCACACGGCCGACTGCTGCCCCTCGACGCGCCAGACCTTTTCGCCCAGCTCCTGCTGCACCTTCTCCTCGATGCCGTCGGCGATGGCCGCGACCTGCGTCGTAGAATCGGCGTTGCAGACCACGAACGCCGAACAGATGGCCCCGTCGAAACCCGAGAGGTCCAACGATACAATATTCTTACCCTTTTTATCTTCAATCGCGCTGACGATCGTCCCGATGAGTTTCTCCATAAAATTATGCGGAATATCTATAACCTTGCAAAGATACGAAAAGTCGAGAGCAGAAGCAAACAATAGTTTGATTATGCCAAGACGGAGTATCTTCGGCGAAGCCAAAGATACGAATAAGTGAGAGCAAAAGCAAGTTTACTTGCATTTTGCCGAGCGTGAGTATCTTCTGTAAAGATACGAAAAGTCGAGAGCAGAAGCAAACAATAGTTTGATTATGCCAAGACGGAGTATCTTCGGCGAAGCCAAAGATACGAATAAGTGAGAGCAAAAGCAAGTTTACTTGCATTTTGCCGAGCGTGAGTATCTTCTGTAAAGATACGAAAAGTCGAGAGCAAAAGCAAGTTTACTTGCATTTTGCCGAGACAGAGTATCTTCGGCGAAGCCAAAGACAGGAAGAAGAATCCCCGATCCGGCATCTAAGGCGGTTCGCAGCGGCATAAGGCGCCTCACTTCGCTTTTCGCCTTTCACCTCTCGCTTTTTAATTTTCACTTTTCACCTCTCACCTTTCACTTTGATAAAGGGGCAGCCGCAGATGCTGGACGCAGCGCACGGAGAGACCGTTCGCACGGTTGGTGTTGTTCAGCGGGTTCACGAGGTCCGATTTGAAGATCAGACGACCCGCGTCGTTGTAGCCCGCGCAGTAGGACGACGAAGACCAGGAACTGCCCTCGACGCCGATGCCGCCCAAGGCTCCCGTCTCACGGTTGCGGAAGCCCGAAGCAGGCGGTCGAAGCAGTCGCTGGAATGAATGACAGAAAAATGAATAATGAATAGTTAATAAGGAATAATTGGGAAAGACAGGCGAAAATTATTCACTATTCATTGTTAATTATTCATTAACCCAAGTTTTCTGTCAGACTGGAATGTACAACTGGCAGCGCATCCGGAACGTTTTCGATAAGCCGAGGGCAAAGCCAAGTTTACCTGAGCTATGCCGAGGCGAGAAAACCTGCCTGAAAAGGAACGTTTCAACTGTTTGCTAAAACGTTTCAACAACAAAACTGCCAGCGGACTGCTGAATCTACGGGCCGCGCTGACGAAAACCGTGGCCTTCGTCATTCCGGGCCGAAGCTGCCCCCTTTATTGAGGTGAAAATCCGGCTTTTTTCAGAAACGCCCTATTCGGTTTTGGGCGTTTCGTCGCCTTTCTTGCGGTTGTAGAGGAAGCGGCGGATTTTCTGCGTGGGGGTCTTGACGAACTCTTCTTTCTCCTCGACGACCTCGGAAATGCGCGAAAAACGGCTGACCTTGGCGTTCACGAAGTCCATGATTTCCTTCTTGAGCTGTTCGGTCTTGGCTTCCCAGGCTTCTTTCTTGGTGTTCCATTCCTCGCGCCAGTCGTCGATCATCGCTTCGATTTCGTCGCGGTTGAAGTGGACGAGGGCCACCAAGCGCCCTTCCTGTTCGGTGACAATCGAATCGGCGATGCAGACGTGCGAATTCAGCACGCTTTCGATGTCCTCGGGATAGATGTTTTCGCCGCCCGGGCCGACAATCATGTTCTTCAGACGGCCTTTGATATAGAGCCAGCCGTCCTTGTCGAATTCGCCCAGGTCGCCCGTGCGGAACCAGCCGTCGGGGGTGAACACCTCGGCCGTGGCTTCGGGATTCTTGTAGTAACCCAACATGATGCTCGGAGTCTTGGCCACGATTTCGCCCTGCCGGGTTTCGGGGTTGACGTTTTCCAGCCGCAGCGTCACGCCCGGCGCCTGCGGACCCGTCGAACCGAGCCGCACCTGCGAAGGGGCGGCACCCGCCAACAGCGGCGCCGTCTCGGTCAGCCCGTAGCCGATGGCGTAGGGCACGCCCGATTCGAGCAGGAACTTCTCGGCCTCGCCGTCCAGTTTCGAGCCGCCGATGCCCAGGAACCGGAGCCGACGCCCGAAGAGCTTCATCAGCTTCTTGCCGGCGACCCGATGCAGGTAGCGGCGCGTGAAACCGATGCGGTAGAGCATCCGCCAGAAGCGCGTGGAGTTGAATTTGGCCAGCACCTGGTGGCGGTAGATTTTCTCGATGATAAGCGGCACTATCAACATGACGGTCGGCCGCACCGCGCGCAGGGCGGGCATCAGGGCCGAAGCCGTGGGCGGACGGTCCATGTAGACGACCCGCGCCCCCATCGAAAAGGGATAAATCAGGCCGATGGAACATTCGTAGGTATGCGACAGCGGCAGCACCGAGAGGAAAACATCGTCGGCCTGCACCGGGAAAATCGACGAAGACAAGGTGACCTGCGCGCAGAGCGCCGCGTGGGTGAGCATGACCCCCTTGGGCTTCGAGGTGGTGCCCGAAGTGTAGATGATGGCGGCCAAGTCGTCGGGCTTGGGCTCGCCGACCGACCCGGCGCCGCAGACACGCTGGGCGATGATGCCCAGATTCTTCGTGCGCACGACGACGTTGAGCCGCCCAATGGTCTCCTTGGAGAGCTTGGTGAAAAGCTTGTCCGACACGAGCAGCGCCTTGGCTTCGGAGTGCTCGATAATCATGTCGAGCTCCTCGCCCGAGAAGTCGGGCAGGATGGGCACGACGACCATGCCGGCGGCCGTGACGGCAAAATAACAGACGCCCCAGTTGGGCATGCTGCTACTCAGCAGCGCCACCTTGTCGCCGGCCGAAAGGCCCGCTTCGGTGAGTATCCGCTGGACTTTTTCGATGCGGCGGCCCGCCTCGGCGTAGGTCACGTCGTCGCCCTCGAACATCGAAAAGGCCACGCGCGAAGCGAAACGGTCGACGCTGTGGCGCACCAGCTCGCAAAGTGTATTGAATGCCATATAAAATTCGGTTTAACAGCCTTTCGGTCAGGCAGAATTCGGTACAAACTTACGAATTTCCGGCCGAAAATCCCTATTTTTGGGGCAAAATATCGCCATGCTCGACCGTTCGACCATCAAAAAACTTGCCGCCGAAGCGGGGTTCGACCTCTGCGGAGTGGCCCCGTGCCGCCATCTGGACGACGGCGAACGGCGTTTCCGCGAGTGGCTGGCCCAAGGCCGGCAGGCTTCGCTGAGCTACCTGGAACGCAACGCCGAGAAGCGGTTCGACCCGCGGCTGCTGGTCGAGGGGGCCCGCACAGCGGTGGTCTGTGCCGTGAGCTACAAGAACCTCACGAGCGAGGGCTACCCTACTGACCACCGCGCCAAAATTGCGTCGTACGCCTGCACCCGCGACTACCACGCCACCATCAAGGAGATGCTGGCCCGGCTGTTCGGAGCACTGAAAGCCGACCGCCCCGCCCTCGGCGGACGCATGTTCGTCGACACGGCGCCGCTGGCCGAGAAGCAGCTGGCCGTCGATGCGGGGCTCGGCTGGATCGGGCGGCAGTCGCTGCTGGTCACGCCCCGGCACGGCACCTATATATTATTGGGCGAACTGATTCTGTGCGACGAGACGGAGAGCTACGACACGCCGTTCGGCGGCCCGCGCTGCGGCGAGTGCCGCAACTGCATCGACGCCTGCCCCACGGGCGCCGTAGCGGAGAACCGCACCATCGACGCCCGCCGCTGCATCTCGTGCCGCACCATCGAACGCGAAACGTCCGGAACCCTGGACCTCGACGGCTGGATTTTCGGCTGCGACGGCTGCCAGAGCTGCTGTCCCTACAACCGCCGGGCACCCCTGCACGCCAATCCGGCTTTCGGACCGCTGTTCGACCCGACCGCCATGACGCCCGCCGACTGGCTCGCGATGACCGAAGAACAATTCACCGCCCGGTTCGGCCATACGCCCCTCACCCGCAGCGGGTTGCAGCGCATACAGCGGAATATCGGGCAAAACGGACGACTAAAATAAAAAGCAGCTTCGGCTGCTTTTTATTTCAACGACGGCACGAAAAAAGCCGTTCCGGGTTTGTCCGGAACGGCAAGGAACAGCGAACGGAACCGCCCCTACTTGGAGAGTTCGGCCAATGCGGCGGCGGCGTTCTGAGCGGCGGGACCTGCGGTCACCTGCTTGAACGCCTCGATAGCCTGGGGCTTCATGTCGCGGGCATTGTAAGCAGCACCCAACAGGTAGTACATCAGCGACTTGTCGGCTTCGTCGGTCTGAGCGGCCGCAGCGGCTTTGCCCAGCTCGATAACCTTGGCGTAGTCCTTCTTGTTGGCGTAAGCCTGCAAACGCACGTTCTGGAACAACGCGCTTTCGGGATTCTTCTCCAACTGCGCGTCGGCCATGGCGATGATACCGTCGAAATCACCGGCCTGCTGCATCGCGGCCACCTTGTTGTTGGTATAGAGGGCCATCATTTCCTTGGCCTTGGCGACGTCCTCGGCATACTTGGGATGGGTCTTGGCGGCGATAGCCTCGTAAATCTCCATGCCCTCGGCGTAGTTGCCCATCTCGCAGTAGCTCATGGCAAGGTTGAGCGCCATGCCCGTGTTGTCGGGGTCGGCCTTGTAGCCCTTGGCGAAGATCTCGGCCGCCGTAGCGTAGTCCTTGTTGTTGAAGGCTTCGCCGCCCTGGATATGGTACATCTTGGCCACCCAGCCGTTGGCCTTGGCCATCTGCTGCATGTCGCCGTAGTCCTCGGCCAACTCGGCCGCCTTGATGAAATGGGTCAGCGCCGTAGCGTAGTCCTTGTTGCGCATGGCAGCGGCACCGCCCAGCTGGAAGTAGCACTTGGGAAGCGCCGACTTGGCCGTGGCGACCATCGAAGCGGCTTCGTCGAGGTCCATGCCCTGGTCGATGACCTGCTCGAACTTGGCGGCGGCCGTGGCGAAATCCTTGGCGCTGTAGGCGGCCGCAGCTTCGTTGTAGATGGGAGTTACATCCTGCGCCGAGAGCGATACCGTCGCCAGCAGCGCGATTGCCGAAACAAACAACTTTTTCATCTTATACGTAATTTTTTAGAATTGCGGTTTTTCGTGCCTTTCGCAGCAACGATGGAGACAAAAGTATAAAATAATTTCCTTTTTTTCAAAACGCGGCGCCCGCTTATTGGCGCAGCGACGCAAAAAACGCGCCCATCAACTCCTCGCACTCCTCGCGCAGGACACCCCGGGCGACGGTGGTCTTGGGGTGGAAGACCTGGTCGGAATAACACCGATACCCCTTTTTGGGGTCGTCGGCGCCCCACACCACGCGCCCGACCTGCGCCCAACCGATGGCCCCGGCGCACATGATGCACGGCTCGACCGTCACGTACAACGTACACTGCTGCAAGTATTTGCCACCCAGGGTCGAAGCCGCGGCCGTGAGGGCCTGCATCTCGGCATGGGCCGTCGGGTCGGCCAGCGTCTCGACGAGGTTGTGGCCCCGCCCGATGACACGCCCCTCGCCGACGACCACCGCCCCGACAGGCACTTCCTGCTGGTCGAACGCTTTGCGGGCCTCGCTTAGTGCCTGCCGCATGAATTTTTCGTCGGTCTGCTGCTGGTTCTCCATCGTCAATGAATCGTAATGTGCGCCCAAAATTAACGAAAATCGCCCGACCGGCCTATGCCTGCGCGAAAAAATTGCGAATTGTGAATTATGAATTATGAATTTTATCTACCTTTGTAAATTGCAAGAAGCAAACAAAAACACCTTTTATATATGTACAGAACCCATACGTGCGGCGCCCTCAGGGCCGACAACGTCAACCAGACCGTCACCCTGGCGGGATGGGTGCAGAAAGTAAGAAACCTCGGAGCCATGACCTTCATCGACCTGCGCGACCGCTACGGTCTGACGCAGATCGTCGTCGAAGAACACAGCCCCGCCGAGGCGCGCGAGACGGCGGCCCGCGTGGGACGCGAATGGGTGCTGCAAGTCACGGGCCGTGTCATCGAACGCGAATCGAAGAACTCCAAGATGCCGACGGGCGACATCGAAGTGACGGCCGAGCGCATCGAAGTGCTCAACGAAGCGCAGACCCCGCCCTTCACCATCGAGGAGAACTCCGACGGCGGCGACGACCTGCGCATGAAGTACCGCTACCTCGACCTGCGCCGCGCCCCGCTCCAGCGCAACATGATCCTGCGCCACAAGATGGCGCAGGAGATCCGCCGTTTCCTGGACAGCGAGGGATTCCTCGAGATCGAAACGCCCTATCTGGTGGGCTCCACGCCCGAGGGTGCCCGCGACTTCGTGGTACCCAGCCGCATGAACCCCAACCAGTTCTACGCCCTGCCCCAGTCGCCGCAGACGCTCAAGCAGCTGCTGATGGTGGCCGGCTACGACCGCTATTTCCAGATCGTGCGCTGCTTCCGCGACGAGGACCTGCGCGCCGACCGCCAGCCCGAGTTCACGCAGATCGACTGCGAGATGGCGTTCGTCGAACAGGAGGACATCCTCGAAGTCTTCGAGCGCTGGGCCAAGCACATGTTCCGCACCGTCATGGAGGTCGAATTCGACGGACCGCTGCGCCGCATGCCGTGGATCGAGGCGATGGAGAAGTACGGTTCCGACAAACCCGACCTGCGCTTCGGCATGGAGTTCGCCGACCTGACCGACCTGGCCAAAGGACACGGATTCAGCGTCTTCGACGATGCCGAATACGTCACCGGATTCGCCGCACCGGGCTGCGCAGCCTACACCCGCAAGCAGATCGACGCACTCACCGAGTTCGTCAAGCGTCCGCAGGTGGGTGCCAAGGGGCTTATCTGGATCCGCATGGAGGAGGACAGCGTGAAGTCCTCCGTCGACAAATTCTACTCGCCCGACGAGGTGCGCGCCATGGCCGGGCGCTGCGGCGCCAAGGCCGGCGACATGGTCTTCATCCTCTGCGGCAAGAAATTCAAGGCGCTGACGCAGCTCTGCGCCCTGCGTCTGGAGGTGGCCCAGCAGCTGGGACTGCGCGATCCGAAGAAGTTCGCGCCGCTGTGGGTCGTCGACTTCCCGATGTTCGAATGGGACGACGAGACGCAGCGCTTCTACGCCATGCACCATCCGTTCACCTCGCCCAAACCCGAAGACATCCGGTATCTCGAGAGCGACCCGGGCCGCGTACGCGCCAATGCCTACGACTTCGTCTGCAACGGCACCGAAATCGGCGGCGGCTCGATCCGCATCCACGACGCCAAGTTGCAGGCCGCGATCTTCAAATGCCTGGGATTCACGCCCGAGAAGGCGCAGGAGCAGTTCGGCTTCCTGATGAACGCCTTCAAGTTCGGCGCACCTCCCCACGGCGGTCTGGCCTTCGGCTTCGACCGTTTGTGCTCGCTCTTCGGCGGCAGCGAATCCATCCGCGACTACATCGCTTTCCCGAAGAACAACGCGGGCCGCGACGTCATGCTCGACGCTCCGTCGCAGATAGACCCGGCGCAGCTGGACGAACTTTTCCTGGAACTGCGCCCCGTCAAGGAGAATGAATAGGGCGAACGAAAAGCACCTTTGACCTTTCACTTTTCAAATTTCACCTTATTTTCCGTATCTTTGCCTCCGCAAACGAATAAAAACCGCAAACTTATGAAACACGCATACGTATTTCCGGGTCAGGGCGCCCAGGCCGTCGGCATGGGCAAGGACCTCTACGACAACGTACCCGCAGCCAAGGAGCTGTTCGAGAAAGCCAACGAAATCCTCGGCTTCCGCATCACCGACATCATGTTCGCCGGGACGGACGAGGAACTGAAGCAGACCAAGGTCACGCAGCCTGCCGTCTTCCTCCACTCGGTCATCATGGCCAAGGCGCTGGGCGTGAAGCCCGACGCCGTAGCCGGACACTCGCTGGGCGAATTCTCGGCCCTGGTAGTCAGCGGCGCCCTCTCGTTCGAGGACGGTCTGCGGCTCGTGTCGAAGCGTGCGCAGGCCATGCAAGCCGCATGCGAAGCACAACCCGGCACGATGGCCGCCGTACTGGGTCTGGACGACAAGGCGGTTGAGGAAATCTGCGCGTCGGTCGACGGCGTCGTAGTAGCGGCCAACTACAACTGCCCGGGCCAGCTCGTCATCTCGGGTGCCGTGGAAGCTGTGGACGCCGCCTGCGAGAAAGCCAAGGCCGCCGGAGCACGCCGCGCCCTGCGTCTGCCTGTGGGCGGAGCGTTCCACTCGCCGCTCATGGAACCCGCCAAGCAGGAACTCGAAAAGGCCATTGCCGAAGCACCGTTCCAGACCCCGACGTGCCCCATCTACCAGAACGTGGACGCCAAACCCTATACCGACCCTGCACAAATCAAGACCAATCTGATTGCGCAGCTGACGGCTCCGGTCCGCTGGACCTACATCGTCAAGGAGATGCTTTCCGACGGAGTGACCGAATTCACCGAACTGGGCCCCGGCACCGTACTGCAAGGGCTCATCCGCAAGGTCGACGCCGAAGCGGCCGTCGAATCGAAATCGACGCTGTAGGCAACCGCCTCACACACCGAAAGGAAGACTTCGCAACCGAAGTCTTCCTTTTTATATGCGGTCGGGTCGGGCGAAGATTATTAAAATTGATTAAAAACAATCGCCGTTTCTAAAATAATTCGTTATATTTGCACCGTTCGCAACAAAACATACAGAGAATGACATCGCTGACCGAATTTTTCAACAAGCACGAAGACGAAACCCTCAAAGGCATCTCCCACAAGAACAGCCTTATCAAGCGCAACATCATCGCGCACATGGCCATCAACGGCGAGTGCACGCTCTCGGAGCTGACCAAGGAACTGCACATCAGCGTCCCGACCATCACCAAACTGGTGCAGGAACTGGTCGACGAAAACATCGTTTCCGACCTGGGCAAGGTCGAAACCCCGGGCGGACGCCGCCCCAACGTCTTCGGACTGGCCAATTCGGCCATCTACTTCGCAGGCGTCAACGTGGGCCGCGACAACATGCGGTTTCTGATTACCGACCTGCAGAACAACATCATCAAAGAGGAAAACGACTTCACGTTCGAGCTGCAGGACCGCCCGCAGTGCATGGAACGCATCTGCACCAGCATCGAAGAATTCATAGCCAACTGCGGCATCGACCGCGGCAAGATTCTGGGCCTGGGTGTCTGCATGACGGGCCGCGTCAACCCCGAAACGGGCCGCAGCTACAAATACTTCACCTCGTCGGAACAGTCGCTGCGCGACCTGCTCGAAGAACGCGTCGGCATCCGGGTGCTGCTTGAAAACGACACCCGCGCGCGCTGCTATGCGGAATACACCTGCGGCAAATCCAAGGACGACCGCAACGTACTCTACCTCCACATGGGCCGCGGCGTAGCCATCGGCATCGTGGTCGACGGCCAACTCTACCGCGGCAAGAGCGGCTTTGCGGGCGAATTCGGCCATATCCCGTTCTTCGACAACGAAATCATCTGCTCGTGCGGCAAGAAAGGCTGCCTGGAAACCGAAGTGTCGGGCATAGCCATCGAAGACAAGATGTGCCGGATGATCGAAAAAGGGGTCAACACCATCCTGCGGGAACAATACGACCAACAGAAAACCATCCACATCGACGACATCATCGCCGCGGCGAAGAACGACGACAATCTCTCCATCGAACTTATCGAGGAAGCGGGCGAAAAAGTGGGCAAGGCCGTGGCGTTCCTGATCAACACGTTCAACCCCGAGACGGTCATCGTGGGCGGCAACCTGGCGGCCGCGGGCGACTACATCATGCTGCCGCTCAAGTCGGCGACCAACAAATATTCGCTCAACCTTGTATATAAGGACACCAAGTTCCGCGTCTCGAAGATGAGCGAAAACGCCAACGCCTGGGGTGTGGCGATGCTTATCCGCAACAAGGTAATCGGCCTGGTGTAACCCTCCGGAACGGAAAATCGCAGAACGGATGGCTCGGACGGCATTGCAGGGCCCCACGGTGCGGCTGCGGGCCGTGGAACCGGACGACGTGGAAATCATGTACCTTTGGGAAAACGACCCGGAGGTATGGCGCGTGAGCGGGACTTTGGCACCATTTTCGCGGCATGCGCTCATGAAATTCGTCGAGGAGCAGCACTCCGACGTCTATCTGACGCGGCAGCTGCGACTGATTATCGAGAACCCCGAGGGAAAGGCCGCGGGCACGCTCGACCTCTTCGAGCTCGACCCCCTCAACCGCCGGGCGGGCGTGGGCATACTGGTCTACGACGAGTCCGAACGGTGCCGGGGCTACGCTTCCGAAGCGCTCGGCCTGCTCGAAGGCTATGCCCGCCGCACGCTTGGGCTTCATCAGCTCTGGTGCGAGGTGGACGCCGCCAACGCAGCGAGCCTGCGCCTGTTCGGCCGGGCCGGATACGTCCGCACCGGCTGCAAACGCGACTGGACCCTCACCCCGGAAGGCTTCCGCGACCTGCTGACCCTGCAACTGATAATGGATTGAGAAACCTCGCAAGGAGTATTTCACCAATTTATTATCTTTTTCGCTATGAAAAAAACATTCGCCACACTGGCAGTCGCTCTGTTCGCTACGGCAGGCGTCTTCGCAGGCAACATCAAGGAATCGTCGGTTCCGGCCGTCGTGAAAAGCTACGTGTTGAAGAGCTACCCGCGCGTTTCGCCCGTGGAGTGGAACTACGAGGAGAAAGGCAACTACTACAACGCCGAGTTCAAGATCGACGGCGCCAACTACAGCCTTGACATCTCGCCCGAAGGCACACTCATCAACTCGACCAACGAAATCGCCGCCGTGCAGCTGCCCGCAGCCGCCAACGCCTACATCGCCAAGCAGTTCCCCGGTTTCCAGGTCAAGGAAGCCCGCAAGCTCGTGCGCCGCGGTTCGACCTACTACGAAGCCGACATCCACGGACAGAACAGCAACCAGATGCTGACTTTCTCCGAGAGCGGCAAACTGCTCGACAAGAAGTTGTAATCGCTTCTCAGCGAATCGAAAAAGCCCTCAGCTCACGCGAGAGGGCTTTTTCGTGCCCGCCCGTGAGCCGGTCGACCAGCGCGTGGAACCGCGGCGAATGGTCGTGGTGGACGGTATGGCAGAGCTCGTGGATGATGACGAAATCGCGCAGGTGCTCGGGCAGGGTCATCAGAAAGAGGCTCAGCGAGATGCTGCCCTTTCCCGAACAGCTCCCCCACTTGGTGCGGGCTGCCCGGACGGTGAGCTTTTCGTACCTCAGTCCCGTCTGCCGCGAGAGCCGGGCCGCGCGTTCCGGCAGGTCGGCCTTGGCCGCCCGGCGCAGCTCCTCGATACGGGCCTTTTCTTCCTCGGGCGGAAGCGCAGGAGCCAGCGCTGCCCGGCGGGCCGCAAGGCGCTGACGGGCCGTTTCGACCCAACCGGCCTTTTCGTCCAGGAAAGCCAGGGCCCGGCGCTGCGACACCCCGCGCGGATACGAGACCCGCACGGCGCCCGACGGCCGGACCCGAATCGAGACGCGCCGGGCCCGCGGCGACTGCGACAGCACGACCTCGCCCAACTGCGGATGGTCGAAGACGGAAATCATCGGGTCAGCACGACGTCGACCGAGACCTTATCGACCCGCAGCGCCGAATCGCTCCGCTCGAACCACACTTCGGAAAAGACGACGGCCAGTTCCTTGCTTCTGTAAACCAGCAGCTCGTCGTTTTTCTCCCGAATCGCCGCTTCGTCCGGCACGCTCCCCGGAGCGATGCCCGCCTGCCGCAGCAGATTGCCGAGAAGCTCCTCCGCCGGAACGGCGACATCGGGATGCAGCCCGGCAAAATGGAGGTTCAACGTGCTGTCGGTCAATTCATAATAAGGATATTGCCCCGAATTCCAACTCCGCCACTCCGTATAAAGCGCCGAATAGCCGCCGATTCCGTCCACACGGAATCCCCGTTGCGTCTCCGCACTCCAATGCGTCTCGACCACCTCCACTGTGTCGGCCGCCGAATTCCAGCCGTAGAGCACATAATTGGAATATTCTGCCGGAACCGCGTTCCGGATTTCGCGCATCGGCACGCCGAAGCGACGGAAAGCCACCGTATCGCGGTCGGCCACGTAGTCCGCCGCTTCGTAAAAATTGCGGAACCGGGGTTTGCTCGCGCTGTCGATCTGCCGGAAAGCATCCAGCTGCAAAGCACCCTCCCCGTCGAGCAGCTCCAGCTCCCCGGCAATCCTCACGGCACGATGCAGCTGCGAACGCACGGCCACGCGCTCGGGTTCGAGCGCAGGCACATAGGCCAGCGCCGCAAAGAGCACGAAACCAGCGGCGCAGACCCAGCGGTAACGAGCCGTCCGCCGCATAAGGAACAACAGCACGCAAAGGGTCATCAACCCTCCGCAGGCCACCAACCACACGCGCGGCTCGGTCAGTCCGTATTCGCCCACGCGGCGCCCCACGCCGACCCAGAAAAGCACCAGCAGCGGCAGCGACACCAGGCTGAAACGATCGAAAAACCAGTCGTAACGGCGCTCCGCCAACACTAACTGCAACGCCTTGACGACCAGCGCCGTGATGGTGAATCCGAAAACCAGGTAGGCCACGCCGCCCGCGGGCAGCGACCACGCGACCACGATTTTGACCGCATAGAGGTAGAGGATGGCCGTATAGACCAGCAGCGCCGGGGTCACGATGTAGTCGAGCAGAACCGCCAGAATGCGGTTGGCCTTGACCAGGGCGTCGCGCCACCGCTCGGCCATCATCAGAAACAGGCACGGCGCAGCCAACGATTCGGAGAGAATCGCCGCATAGGTCCAAACGTGGTCGATCCACCTGCCGTGCAGGCCGAAGATGTAGGTCGTCGAAAAGAGAATAGCGGCGAAAAGCCCCAGCGCCACATTGGCGAACAATTCAGCCAGCAGCAGTGACCGCAGCCACACGATGGCGTCGCTCACGAAACATTCGTTGCGGGCTTCGCGGCGGCACATCAGCAGGGCCAGCGGCGAGAGAATCAGCAGGCTGACAAGATACTGCGTCTCGCCGACCCAGTCGTTCAGCCCGCTCCACAGCGACAGCGGAACCAAGGGCATCCACACCACCCAATAGACCTTGCGCCACGGCCCGCGGCCCGCTAACCGGCTGACGGCCAACGCCAACACGAAGAAGAGCGGCACGACCGCCGCCCGACAGAAGCCCTGCGACCAATCGGCCTCGTAGGCCACCAGCCACACCACGCACGCATACACGGCCAACAGCAACTCGACCGGATAATTCCGCGCCACCTGCACCATCCCCTCGCGGAAGATGCGCCAATAATGTTTCGGATTGAATTTCATAGGATTTTATCGGATAGAGGCGAGCACCCGGCCAAAACTATTCATTATTAATTATTCACTATTCATTGATTCGTTGCCGTACGACCTCGAACAGCATCACCGCAGCCGCGGCCGAGACGTTCAGCGATTCGATATGGCCGATAAGCGGAATGGCCAGCTGCTCGTCGCACATCTTCAGCACTTCTTTCGAGATGCCCGTATCCTCGGCCCCCATGACAAGGACCGTCGGTTTGCGGAAATCGGCGTCGTAGAGCAGCTTGCGGCTCTTTTCGGTCGCGGCGACCACTTGGAATCCCTCGGCTTGCAGCGCCTTGAGCGTGTTGCGCACCGAACCCACGCGGCACACCGGAATCGTCGTCAGCGCCCCGGCCGACGAGCGGATCGCTTCGGCGTTGACCGGAGCGGAGTTCTTGAGCGGCGCAATCAAACCGTGGGCCCCGGCGCATTCGGCCGAACGGGCGATGGCGCCGAAGTTACGGACGTCGGTCACCCCGTCGAAAAGCACCACGAGGGGCGTTTCGTCTTCGGGCACCCGTTCCAAAATGTCGGCCAACTCCACGTACTCGATAGCGGCAATCTGCGCCACAGCACCCTGGTGGTTGCCGCGCGTCAGGCGGTTCAGCTTCTCGACAGGCACCTCCTGATAACGCAGGCGGTGCCGCGCGCAGAGGTCCTTCAACTCCTGCATCAATTGCCCCTCGGCCCCCTTGCGCAGGTAGAGACGTTCGATTTGCTTGCCCGCCTCGATGGCTTCGGCTACGGGGCGGATACCGAAAATAAGATTATTGTTCATATATCGTTTAGTATCATCATTTGCATTGCATCAGATTCTTCATTTCGTTCAGCGCTGCACATTCCTGTCATTCTAAGGAGGGTTTTCCTGACGAAGAATCTACACTCAAACAGATTCTTCGCTTCGCTCAGAATGACAAAACAATAATACTCCCGCCCCTTGTCATTCTGAGGAGCTACGCGACGAAGAATCTATTCAAACCAGTCTGCCGCCAAATCCGATCTTCGGGGATTCATCGAAGCGATCAGCCGCTCTTTCTTCTCCCGCAGCCAACCTTTTATCTCCTTTTCCCGGGCGATGGCATCCCGCACATCCGTATATTCCTCGTAATAAAGCAGTTCATGGCAACGATAGTGCTTCGTAAAACCGGGAATTTCCCCGCCTTTATGTTCCCGAACTCTCCTCGCCAAATCACTCGTCATTCCGGCATACAGCGCCCGCCCGTTCGCACTGCCCATCAAATATACGAAATAGCGGTTCATCATAAAAGATTCTTCGCTTCGCTCAGAATGACAAAACAAGTCTTCTTATTGTTCTTCCGTTATTTCCAATTCGTAGGAAGCCTTCTCCCACTCGTGCATCTGGTGGTCGTAACGGGCCTTGAGCTCGTTGTAAGCCTTGTAATCGGCTTCGTTGTACTCGGTCGCTGCGGCGAATTTCGTGTCGTAATCGGCAATCTGCCGCTCGATGTCGGCCAGCCCGGCTTCGATGGTCTCGACCGCCTTGCGGAGCTTGCGCACCAACTTCTCCTGCTCCTTTTTCTGCTCGTAGGAGAGTTTGCCGGAAGCGGCGCCGGATTTCTCGGGGGCACCTTTGGACCTCTCGGGAGCGTCGTGCCGCTCGATTTCCTGCAACGATTCGAGTTTGCGCTTTTCCAGGAAATAGTAGATGCCGCCCAAATACTCCTTGACCGCGCCGTCGCGGAACTCGTAGACCTTGTCGACCATGCCGTCGAGGAATTCGCGGTCGTGCGACACGACCACCACCGTGCCGTCGTACTTCATGATGGCGCTCTTGAGAATGTCTTTCGAGCGCATGTCCATGTGGTTGGTGGGCTCGTCGAGCACCAGCAGGTTGCGCGGTTCGAGCATCATGCGGGCCATCGCCAGCCGGGCCCGTTCACCGCCCGAGAGCACCTTCACCTTCTTGTCGATGTCCTCGCCGCGGAACAGGAACG